>Ga0157365_10000020_pt1 | contig 98269 bp, 99 predicted proteins | sample AttsexASBM3_FD_111478 | JGI IMG/M metagenome (GOLD analysis project Ga0157365, IMG submission 111478) | Fungus gardens microbial communities from leaf cutter ant in Ribeirão Preto, State of São Paulo, Brazil - Atta sexdens ASBM3 | ecosystem: Host-associated > Fungi > Mycelium > Unclassified ...
AGGTCGATCCCGCCATCCTTGGCCAGACGGCGCGCAAGCGGGGACGCCACGATGCGGTCGCCCTTCGGGACGGATGCCGCAACTGGTGCCGCCGCCTCAGCCTTCTTGGCCTCGGGGGCAGGTGCCGCAGTCGGTGCGGGCGCGGCACTGCCGGACGCTTTGTCCGGGACGGCCTCACCTGCTTCGACCATGATACCGATCGGTTCGTTGACCTTCACGCCTTCGGTGCCCTCGGCAACGAGGATACGGCCAAGAATCCCCTCGTCCACGGCTTCGACTTCCATCGTCGCCTTGTCCGTCTCGATTTCGGCGATCACATCGCCAGAAACGACGGTATCACCTTCTTTTTTCAGCCATTTTGCCAGCTTGCCTTCCGTCATCGTCGGCGAAAGGGCCGGCATCAGAATATCAATTGCCATGATCGCCCCTCAGACCAGCTTCTTCACAGCGTCGACAATCCAGTCGGGCTGCGGCAACGCCATTTTTTCCAGATTGGCGGCGAATGGCATCGGCACATCGATACCGGACACACGCACCGGCGGCGCATCGAGCCAGTCGAACGCATGTTCGATGATCTGCATGGACACTTCCGCGCCGATACCGGCATACGGCCAGCCCTCTTCCACCGTCACCAGACGGCCGGTCTTCTTGACGCTCTCGACAATCGTGTCGGTGTCCAGCGGGCGCAGCGAACGCAGGTTGATCACCTCGGCCGAAATGCCCTCTTCCGCCAGCTTTGCCGCCGCTTCCAGCGCAACCCCGACCATGATGGAGAACGCGACGATCGTCACGTCCGTGCCCTCGCGCTCGATCTTCGCGCGGCCGATCGGCAGGATGAAATCCTCGTCCACCGGGCACGGGAATTTCTGGCCGTAGAGCATCTCGTTCTCAAGAACGATCACCGGGTTCGGATCGCGAATCGCCGCCCGCAGCAGGCCCTTCGCGTCTGCCGAGGACCACGGTGCAACCACCTTCAGGCCCGGCACGTGTGCATACCAGCTGGCATAGCACTGCGAATGCTGCGCGCCGACGCGCGATGCCGCGCCATTGGGGCCACGGAACACGATGGGACAACCCATCTGACCGCCCGACATATACAGCGTCTTGGCGGCCGAATTGATGATGTGATCGATCGCCTGCATGGCGAAATTGAACGTCATGAACTCGACGATCGGCTTCAAACCGGTCAACGCCGCACCGACTGCCATGCCGGTAAAGCCGTGCTCGGTAATCGGGGTGTCGATGATGCGTTTCTCGCCGAATTCGTCCAGCAGGCCCTGGCTGACCTTATAGGCCCCCTGATACGCGCCGACTTCTTCACCCAGCAGGAACACGTCGCCGTCACGGCGCAGTTCGGCCGCCATGGCGTCACGCAGGGCTTCACGCACGGTGATTTCGGTGCTTTCGCCCCATTCCCGCTCGGGCTCCGGGGCAGCGGCGACGGGCGCGGACGCCGTCACGCCCGTGGTTGCCTCAGCCTGAGCGACCGGCGCATCGGCCTTCGGTGCCGCAGGGGCTTCGTCGGCAGCCGACGCGTCTTCACCATCGGCCAGCAGCACGGCAATCGGCGTATTGACGGCCACGTTCTCCGTGCCCTCGGCAATCAGCAGCTTGCCGATCGTGCCTTCGTCCACGGCCTCGACTTCCATCGTCGCCTTGTCTGTCTCGATCTCGGCGATCACGTCGCCGGATGAGACCTTTTCACCGACGGATTTCAGCCATTTTGCCAGCTTGCCCTCGGTCATGGTGGGCGACAGGGCGGGCATCAGAATTTGTGTCGACATACTACCTCAGGCCTCCAACAGCACGTCTGTCCAAAGCTCGGACGGATCGGGCTCCGGGCTCTCCTGCGCGAAATTCGCGGCCTCGTTCACCACGACCTTGATGTCGTCTTCGATCGTCTTAAGCTCGTCCGGCGCCACACCCAGACGTGCTAGTTCCTGACGCACGCGCTCGATCGGATCGCGGTTCTTGCGCATCTCGTCGACTTCGTCGCGCGTGCGGTATTTCGCCGGATCGGACATGGAGTGACCGCGATAGCGATAGGTCATCATCTCCAGCAGGAACGGACCGTTACCAGCGCGGCAATGTTCGATGGCCTCGGCCACAGCTTCATTGACGGCCACAACGTCCATGCCGTCGACCTTGCGGCCCGGGATGTTCCAAGGCTGGCCGTTCTTCGACAGGTCGGGCGACGCGGACGAACGCTCCACACTGGTGCCCATGCCGTAGCGATTGTTTTCGATCACGAACACGCAGGGCAGCTTATGCAGGGCGGCGAGATTGAAGCTCTCGTAAACCTGTCCCTGGCTCGATGCCCCTTCGCCGAAATATGCGATCGAGACCTCGTCCGTGCCGCGATATTTGTTGGCAAATGCCAGCCCGATTCCAAGGGCAACCTGCGCGCCGACGATGCCGTGACCGCCGTAAAAATGCTTCTCGCGCGAGAACATGTGCATCGAGCCGCCCTTGCCGCGCGAATAGCCACCCTCACGCCCGGTCAGCTCTGCCATGACGCCCTTCGGGTCCATACCCGCGGCAATCATCTGGCCATGATCGCGATAGGAGGTGATGATCTTGTCGCCCTGCTTGAGCGCCATCTGCACGCCCACCACAACGGCTTCCTGACCGATGTAGAGATGGCAGAAGCCACCGATAAGGCCCATTCCATAAAGCTGACCGGCCTTTTCCTCGAACCGGCGGATCAGCACCATGTCGTGGAAAGCACGTTTCAGATCATCGGCACCCATCGCTGGGCCGTTGTGCCCCTCTGATACGCCACTGCCTTCTGCCATGAACCTCGTCCTCCTGAATTCGGCCACTCGCCCTACGCCGAAAATCGATCCCTGCCAAACGGGTAGCGTCTTAACCCGCCGTTTCCCGCTTTGATACATAGTCGCCGGACCGACCACCCGTCTTGGTGGCCAGATGGCTCTCGCCAATCACCATCTCGCGATCGACAGCCTTGCACATGTCGTAAAGGGTCAGTGCGGCTACAGAAACCGCCGTAAGGGCCTCCATCTCGACCCCTGTCTGCCCTGTCGTCCTGACGCGCGCCGATATGTCGACGCGATCCACGCCCGGCGTCAACTCCACCCGAACCGACGATATGGCCAGCGGATGACACAGCGGGATCAGGTCCGACGTCCGCTTTGCCGCCATGATCCCTGCGATTCGCGCCGTCGCCAGAACGTCGCCCTTCGGCATGTCCCCCGCGCAGATCAACGTAATTGTGTGCGGGCTCATGCGGATCGATCCGACGGCCAGAGCCTCGCGGTGCGACACCGGCTTGTCGCTGATATCAACCATCACCGCCTGCCCGTCCGGGCCGATGTGGCTGAGACCCACGGCCATCAGGCGAAGCCGAGCAACGCGCGCGCCGCCTGCCCCGGATCTTCCTCACGCAGCAGCGTCTCGCCCACCAGGAACCCGCTGGCGCCCAGTTCGCTCAGGCGCAGCACCTCGTCCCGCGTACGAATACCGCTTTCGGAGACGACGATCTTGTCCGGCGGCACCAGTGGCGCGAGATCGATCGTGGTCTGAATGTCGGTCTTGAGCGTCCGCAGATTACGGTTGTTGATCCCGATCAGCGACGTATCGAGCGCCAGCGCGCGGTTCAGTTCCGCTTCGTCATGCACCTCCACCAGCACGTCCATGCCCAGACCGCGCGCGATATCCAGCAACTCCGACGCCTGCATGTCGCTCAGCATCGCCATGATCAGAAGAATGGCATCGGCACCGATGATCCGGCTTTCATGCACCTGCCACGGGTCGAGCATGAAATCCTTCCGCAACACCGGCAGGGAGCACGCCTTGCGGGCTGCGATCAGGTCTTCCGTGCTGCCGTGGAAACATGACCCTTCGGTCAGCACCGAAAGGCACGCCGCACCAGCCTGATGATACTGCCGCGCAATTTCCGCCGGATCGTAATGCGGGCGCAGGATCCCGGCAGAGGGAGACGCCTTCTTGATTTCGGCAATCAGTCCGATCTGGCGATCGGCCGTCTTCTGCTTCAGCGCCTGCCCGAAGCCGCGCGTGGGTTCGTGCACCTCACGTGCCTTGGCCGTGATCTCCTTCAGCGGCATGATCGTCGCGCGCTGATCGACATCAACACGAGTGCGCGCCGCGATACGCGCCAACACGTCGGGCATTTCTGTCTTGAGCGCATGCTTCACGACCTCGGGCGAGATAGCCTGGATCGACGACGGAGGCACTGAATTTTCAGTCATAGTTTTCCTGTATCCCCATCCCCAGGGACCCATTGTTTGCCCAGCCGGCGAACGGCTTCCAGCACGCCATAGGCGGCACCATTATCAAGAACGCGGGCCGCATCCTGCACATGCGCCCGCAGGGCAGCCGGCGCAATATCATCACCCGAAAGAATGGACCCGCGCCCGGCCACATGCAGGGCAACACCCGCATTGAACAGCACCGTATTGCGGTATGCTCCCGTCGCCCCCTGGAGGAGGGCCGTCAACGCAGCCGCGTTATCGTCCGGGGTCCCGCCGATCAGTGCCTCGATCGGGGCATCGGGCAACCCGGCCATATCCGCTGTCAGAACCAGATCGCGTATATGGTCGTCGTCAAGGGCAACCACACTATTCTCACCCGCCAGCGAAAGCTCGTCGATGCCGCCACGCCCTGTGCGGCCATGCACCGCCCAGACGGAGCGTGCACCCATGTCACGGGCAGTTTCGACCATTGGCCGCAGCCATGCAGCGTCGAAAACGCCAAGCAACTGCCGGTTGACCCGCGCCGGGTTCGACAGCGGGCCGATCAGGTTGAAGACCGTCCGCAACCCCAGCGTGCGCCGGACCGACGCGACGTGTCGCATGCCGGGGTGATGCATGGGGGCGGCCAGAAACACCAGCCCGACCTCGCGCAGCATCGCTGCCAGATGCTCGCGCTCCGTCGGCATCTGCACACCCAGTGCCGAAACCACGTCCGTCGCACCCGAACGCGACGAGACCGCGCGATTGCCGTGCTTGGCAACCGGCACGCCCAGTGCCGCGAGCACGAACGCCACTGCGGTCGAGACGTTCAGCGTACCCAGACCGTCTCCGCCAGTGCCGCAGACATCGATTGCGCCATCCGGGACGCCATCGCCCAGCGAAACCATGCGCGACCGCATCGCGGCAACAGCACCGGAGAGTTCGGGTGCCGTCTCGCCACGCACCCGCAGCCCCATCAGCAAAGCCGCAATGCCGACATCCGGCACCGTGCCGTCCATAATCTGGCCGAACACCGTGCCCGCCAACTCGCGCGACAGATTTTCACCGCGCGCCAACTGTTCAAGCGCGCCACGGAAAACCGGGCTCATGACAAGGTCAGACACGCCTCAGGCCGGAACGCGCTGGGGCACCGGGGCGTTGGTGCCACGCGCGATACCCAAAAAATTGGCCAGAATTTCGCGCCCATGTTCGGACGCAATGCTCTCAGGGTGAAACTGCACGCCAAAGACCGGCATCGTCCTGTGCCGCAGCCCCATGATGACGCCGCCCTCGGTGTGCGCGGTAACCTCAAGCGTGTCGGGCACGGATTCAGGTTCTACGGTCAGGCTGTGATAGCGCGTGGCCAGAAACGGATCCGGCAGTCCGGTGAACACGTCGCTGCCGCCATGATGCACGGGGCTGATCTTGCCATGCATCGGCACAGGGGCGCGCACCACATTTGCACCGAACACCTGCCCGATCGCCTGATGCCCGAGGCACACGCCAAACAGCGGCACACGTCCGGCAGCCGCTGCGATCAGGTCCAGGCAGATCCCGGCCTCATCAGGGGAACACGGCCCGGGGGAGATCACGATGGCCTCGGGCTCCAGCGCCAGAGCCTGCTCCACCGTCAGGGCATCGTTGCGGCGCACGTCGCAGACGGCCCCCATCTCCCCAAGGTAATGGACCAGATTGAAGGTGAAGCTGTCGTAATTGTCGATCAGAAGGATCATGGCGTCATGATGGCTTTATGTTCAGGCGCGGTCAAATGGATCACTGAACGCCGGGGCGATTGCTGCCTGCAAAGCGCACGGCTTCCTCGGCTGCGCGAAACAGCGCGCGCGCCTTCTGGCGGGTTTCTTCATATTCGGCATCCGGCACGCTGTCGGCCACGACGCCGCAGCCCGCCTGCACGTGCATGCGGCCGTCCTTGACCACGGCCATCCGCAGTCCGATGCAGGTGTCCATGTCGCCGCCCGCACCGAAATACCCGATGCACCCAGCATAGGTCGCGCGGCGCGTCGGCTCGAACTCATCGATGATTTCCATCGCGCGGATTTTCGGCGCACCGGTCAGCGTGCCCGCCGGAAAGCCCGCCACCAACGCGTCGAGCGCGCTGACACCGGGACGCGCGCGCCCCTCCACCGTCGAGGAGATATGCATGACGTGGCTGAAGCGTTCGATCACGAATTTCTCGCGCACATGGACAGAGCCGATTTCCGCGACACGACCCACATCGTTGCGGCCGAGATCGATCAGCATCAGATGCTCTGCCAGTTCCTTCTGGTCCGCCAGCAATTCACGCTCCAGCGCCAGGTCCTGCTCGGCTGTAGCACCGCGCGGGCGCGTGCCGGCCAGCGGACGCACCGTCATGACGCCTTCGCGCAGGCGCACCAGAATTTCCGGCGACGACCCGACAAGGCTGAACGCCCCGAAATCCAGGCAGAACAGGAAGGGCGCAGGATTGATGCGGCGCAGCGCGCGATACAGCGCCAGCGGCGGCAGTCCGAAATCAGCGGAGAAACGCTGGCTTGGCACCACCTGAAACGCGTCCCCGGCGGCAATATATTCCTGAATGCTCCGCACGACATCGCAGAAGCCTTCACGCGTGAAGGTCGATTCGACTTCACCCAATGCCGACGCGCCCACTGGCGCGTCGGCCAGTTCCAGCGGTGCCGACAGGGCCGCGCGTGCCCGATCAATGCGCCCGCGCGCCTCCGCCACGATTGCATCCGCCGAAATGCCCGCACGCGGGCGGACCGTGGAGACCAGCATCAACTCGTCCCGCACCGTGTCGAAGATCGCGAACAGCGACGGGCGCATCATCGTGCCCTCGGGCAGACCGAGGTCGTCAGTCGGCATGTTGGGCAGATGCTCCATCTGCCGCACCATGTCGTATCCGAGATAGCCGAACAGGCCACCGGCCATCGGCGGCATGCCAGCGGGCAACTCGATCTGGCTGTCGGCAATCAGCGCACGCAGGGTTTCAAGGGGCGTACCCTCGATCGGTTCCGCCGTTGCCTCCGCCGTTTCGGGACTGAGATCCAGCGTCGCCGCCCCGCCATGACACTGCCACACCAGATCCGGCAGCAGCCCGATCACCGAATAGCGTGCCCGCGTCGTGCCGCCCTCGACGCTCTCGAACAGGAAGCTGTAGCGGCCGCCCTGCGTCAGCCGCCCCAGTCGCATGAACGCCGAAACCGGCGTCAGCAAATCCGCGACCTCCACACTCCAGACCAGATCGCTCCCGCCAGCCGACAGGCGCGTCAGCAGCGCCTGATCATCGGGAGTATCGGTCAGAAGACGGGCGTCGTTCATCGGGGCAGAACCTTACTGGCTGTCGGAACCGGACGGGGACGCCGAACGGGCGACCACGGCATTGAACTGGTTCATGTTGGTCTTGGGCTTCAGCGTCTTTTCAAGGGCCGCGACATAGGACAGGCCCACATCGTCGTTCAGCGACTGCGACAGCGAATCCTTTATCCGTCCGTAATTCGCAGCCTTCGGATCAACGGGGGGGTGCGTCACTGCCGTCAGCGTCGCCACGAAGAACGCGCCATCGGCCTCGATCATCGTGCTCTGGCCGACCTTCATCCCGAAAATCACCCGCTGCATCTGCGGCGGAACCTGCGTCGTGCCGCCATTACGCGAGATCGTGACCCCATGCTGCAGTCCCGCCTGAGCGTCCGGCACGTTGGCAAGGCCGCCCTTGTCAGTGGCCGCGACATACAGGCCGGTCGCCTTCTCGTTCGCAGCCTGCCGCATCTGGGCTTGCGTCCAGGCCGCAAGGACCTTGTCGCGCACGTCGCTGAACGGACGCAGCGACGCGGGCGTTATGTCGTCAACGCTGAGCGCGAACCAACTGTTGTGACCGGCATCGACAACAGACGGGCGCGCGCCTTTTGCCTGGCTGAACGCACGCTTGATGATCGCCTGATGCAGGGCATCGTCGCCGGGTAGCGGTGCGGGCTCACCCTCCTTGGTCATGCCGTCCTGATCGAGCGATCCGGCAATCGCGGCCGCACCGATGTCGGCCGGAATCTTGTCCAGATCGTTGCCCCCGGCAATTGCGTCCTGCAACTGCGGCAAACGCTGCGCCACGAGCGCCGGGGCCTGAGCCTTGGCAATCTCGTCATGCAGATCGGCGCGCGCACCTTCGAAATCGGTGTTGTGCGGCGGCGTGATCGCGCTGACGCGGAACACAACCCAGCCCGTATCGACCTTGGCCGGTCCCTGAACAACATTGACCGGTGCCTGGAACACGAGCTTGGACAGCGCATCGGACGGCAGATCGGTTGCGCGGGTGTCGGGCATCTCGACCGCGGCACTTCCTTTTGCCGCAGCCTGCACAGCGGCCCAGTCCGCACCACCCTTCCACTGTGTCGCGACAGCGTCGGCGGCGGCCTGCGTCGGGGCCGTCACGATCTGGATCGAACGCAGTTCCGGCACGTGAAAGCGCGCGGTCTGCAGATCATAGACCCGGTGAAGGTCGGCGTCCGTGATCGTCATGGACCGTGCCACCGTGTCCGCGGACAGCACGACGGCGCGGATGTGCCGGTATTCGGGCGTGCGGAATTCTGCGGGATGGTTGTCATAATAACGGTGCAGAACCGCATCATCCGGGCTCGATGGCGTCGGCATGGCATCGACGCGAACCTGCGCGAGGTCGAGGCTGCGGGATTCGGAATCAAACTGGAAGATCCGGCGGATCATCACATCTGGCACCGTCATCACGGAGTCCATCGGCTCCATCAACCCGCGCGATGCGATCTCGTCCCGCACCATGTCGAGCAGTTGCTTTTCCGTCATCCCGATCTGCGCGAGCTTCTGGTTCAGCACGTTGCGATCGAACTTGCCATTGGCGCCCTTGAAATACGGCATGGCGAAAACCTCGTCACGCACGGAGGCATCTGGCACCACGAGGCCACGCTTGTGCGCGGCGACCGAGACGACATGCTGCATGATCAGGCGCTGGAGCGCGTCGCGCGCGATCTGGTCGCGCGTGGCCGATGGCAGTGCCGCCGGGCTGGACAGCCCCATCTGGCTGGCCGTCTGGGCCAGGCCGGACTGCAGCCCGCGCGCCAGTTCATCAGTTGTGACCTTTTCATTGCCCACGGTCGCTACGACATCGGTCCCGCCGGGCGAGAGATTGCCGTACACACCGTTCACCCCGAGGGCTGCAAAAACCAGAAAGATCAGCAGCGCAATGATCCGGCCACCCCAGGAGTCAACGAAGATGCGACGCAAAAATGAGATCATGAACCAGGTCCGACGATGGAAACGGCGGGATACATACAGACATTCCAGCGCTTGGGCTACACTCTGCGGGTTATAAGCGTGTCACATGCCCCCGGGAGCGCGTTCCCTTACCCCTGACCGGTTGCGAGGTTGCGGGATTTATCTACAGTCTGCCGTAACAACCATGCACGTACGCCTGCCGGAACTTCACGTGTCCAGTTGCGCGATGTGCGGCCCGCTGCGGGCCATCGGAGAAGAGCACCCTTTTGCCATGACCAGACAGACAATCATCGGAAACTGGAAAATGAACGGCCTCAGTGCTGACGCCGTCGCACTGGCCGAGGCGCTTCGCACCGGCCTCGGCGATGTCGGCGCGGAAGTCGTGGTCTGCCCGCCATTCGTGCATCTCGGCACCGTCGGGTCGCTCCTGAACGGCACCCGAATCGCACTTGGCGCCCAGGACTGCCATTTCGAAGACAAGGGCGCGTTCACCGGGGACATTGCGCCGGGCATGCTGGCCGATGTCGGGGCCACCCATGTAATCCTGGGCCATTCGGAACGACGTGCGGGACATGGCGAACTGGACGAGACCGTGCGCCTCAAGGCCGTGGCGGCGGCACGCGCGGGCCTGATTCCCGTCGTCTGCGTAGGTGAAACCAACGATCAGCGCGCCGCCGGTCAGGCACAGGACGTCGTCGGCTATCAGATCGAAGGCTCCCTCCCCCGCGACTTTTCCGGGATCGTGGCATACGAGCCGATCTGGGCGATCGGCAGCGGCAAGTCCGCATCCGCCTCCGACATCGCCGAAATGATGGCCTTCATCCGCGCGGAACTGGAGCGTCAGTTCGGGGCGGATGGCAAGACGATCAAAATCCTGTATGGTGGTTCGGTAAGTGCTGCGGATGCTCCGTCCATCCTCGGCATTCCGGAGGTCGGGGGCGCGCTGGTTGGCGGCGCATCGCTGAAGTCCGGATCGTTCATCGATATCGTCAAGGCTGCCTCAGGGGACTGAGGTCCGGCCCGCGCCCTATTTTCGAAAGCAGACCATGACCACCTTCCTGTTGCTGATCCATCTTGTCGTAACCGTCGCGCTGATCGGCACCGTACTGATCCAGCGCAGCGAGGGCGGCGGCCTTGGCATCGGCAGCAGCCAGGGCATGGGCTCGTTCATGTCGGGCCGCGGCACCGCGAACCTGCTGACCCGTTCGACCGCCATTCTGGCGGGCGTGTTCATGGCGCTATCGCTTATTCTGGCGGTTATGAACCGTGGTGCGTCTTCGCACGCCGGTCACGATATCCTTGCAACGCCACCTGCGACGCAGAGCGCGCCGGTCGCCCCGACGACCCCGGCACCAGCCCCTGCTGGCGCCGCTCACTGATCGCCCCGTGGCGCTCCTGTCCGGGAGCGCCATATTTCTTTTGACGACGCCCTTTCGCGTCGTCCCCGAAGCAGTGTAGGAAAGCCGTCCATGACGCGGTTTGTATTCATCACCGGCGGCGTGGTTTCCTCATTGGGAAAAGGCATCGCCTCTGCGGCCCTAGCGGCCCTCCTTCAGGCGCGGGGCTATAAAGTCCGGCTCCGTAAACTCGACCCCTATCTCAATGTCGATCCGGGCACCATGAGCCCCTATCAGCACGGAGAAGTGTTCGTCACCGATGACGGGGCCGAGACCGATCTCGACCTCGGGCATTACGAACGGTTCACGGGCGTTCACGCCCTGCGTTCGGACAACACCACCACGGGTCGCATCTATTCCGACGTGATCGCGCGCGAACGGCGCGGCGACTATCTCGGTGCGACCGTGCAGGTCATCCCGCACATCACCGATGCCATCAAGGAATGTGTGGTCGCCGGGACCGAGAACCTCGATTTCGTGCTTGTCAAGATCGGCGGCACCGTGGGCGATATCGAAAGCCTGCCCTTCCTCGAAGCCATCCGCCAGTTGCGTAACGACCTCGGCATGGACAACACGATGTGTGTCCACCTGACATTGCTGCCGTGGATTCCGGCCGCGGGCGAACTGAAAACCAAACCGACCCAGCATTCCGTCAAGGAATTGCAGAATGTCGGTATCCAGCCGCAGATGCTGGTCTGCCGCTCCGACCGTCCGATCCCCTCGACCGAGCGCCGCAAGATCGCCAGTTTCTGCAACGTCCGCCCGGAAGCCGTGATTGCGGCGCTGGACGTGGACAGCATCTACGCCTGCCCGATTTCCTATCACGCCGAAGGCATGGACAACGAAGTCCTGCGTTATTTCGGCCTGCCCGCCGATGTCGAGCCCGACCTGTCGTCGTGGCACGCAATCGTCGATGCGATCCGCAACCCCGAGGGTGAGGTCCGCATCGCGGTGGTGGGCAAATACACTGCCCTGCTCGACAGCTACAAATCGCTGATCGAAGCCCTGCTGCATGGCGGCATCGCCAACCGGGTCAAGGTCAAGCTCGACTGGGTCGAATCCGAGATTTTCGAGAAATCCGAGGCCGCTCTGGGCCGTCTGGCCGACGTGCATGGCATTCTCGTACCCGGCGGCTTTGGCGAACGCGGATCCGAAGGCAAGATCGAAGCCGTGCGTTTCGCCCGCGAGCGCGGCATCCCGTTCTTCGGCATCTGCTTCGGCATGCAGATGGCAGTGATCGAGTGCGCGCGGTCTCTGGCCAACATTCCCGAAGCCTCCTCGACGGAATTCGGACCGACAAACGAACCTGTGGTCGGCCTGATGACCGAATGGGCGCGCGGCAATGAATTGCTCCGCCGTCGCGAAGGCGGCGAACTCGGCGGCACGATGCGTCTGGGCGCATATAACGCCAAGCTGACGCCTGGTTCTCGCGTGGCCGAGATTTACGGCAAGACCGATGTGCGCGAACGCCACCGTCACCGTTACGAGGTGAACCTGCATTATCGCGACAAGCTTGAAGCCGTCGGCATGCGATTCTCCGGCATGTCGCCCGACGGCATCCTGCCGGAAATCGTCGAATACCCCGACCATCCGTGGTTTGTCGGTGTGCAGTACCACCCCGAACTCATGTCCAAGCCGTTCGACCCGCACCCGTTATTCTCCGGGTTTGTCGGTGCCGCGGTGAAAAAGGCACGCCTCGTATGACGACGCCCCCCCGCGCTGTTCCGGTCGGCACTCTGACGATCGGCAACGATCGCCCATTCGTGCTGATCGCCGGTCCCTGCCAGATCGAGTCCGAGGCCCATGCCTTCGAGATGGCAGCAGCCTTGCACGAGATCTGCACCGATCTTGGTCTCGGGCTGATCTATAAAAGCTCGTTCGACAAGGCCAACCGCACCTCGATCGGTGCGGAGCGCGGCATTGGCATGGCAAAGGGGCTGGATATTCTGGCGGGCATCCGCTCGAAATTCGGTATTCCCGTTCTGACCGACGTGCACGCACCGGAACATTGCGCGCCCTCAGCGCAGGCCGTCGATGTGTTGCAGATCCCGGCATTCCTGTGCCGCCAGACCGACCTGCTGCTTGCAGCCGGCGAGACGGGAGCCGCCATCAACGTCAAGAAAGGCCAGTTCCTCGCACCGTGGGACATGGCCAATGTGGCCGCCAAGATTGCCTCGACCGGCAATGAGAAGGTCATGCTGTGCGAGCGCGGCACCAGCTTTGGCTACAACACGCTGGTCAACGATATGCGCGGCCTGCCGATCATGGCTTCAACCGGGTATCCGGTGGTTTATGACGCCACCCATTCCGTGCAGCAGCCCGGTGGGCTTGGCGGATCGTCCGGTGGACAACGTGAATTCGCACCGGTCCTCGCCCGGGCGGCGCTGGCGATCGGTGTGGCATCGGTGTTCATCGAGACCCATCAGGACCCCGACCGTGCGCCGAGCGATGGCCCCAACATGATCCCCATCAGCCAGATGAAAGCGATCCTGCGCGGGTTGATGCGCTTTGACGCGCTCAGCAAGGCCGAATCGTCCGGAAGCGGGGTCTGACGGGCCGCGCACTGCGCCCCTGTCACCCTGGAAACGAGGTCGACGGCCTTCGTCACGAACGCCCGACCTTGCGTAAAACAGAGAGGAAAAAGTCATGAGTGCGATTGTCGATATCATCTCGCGTGAAATTCTGGACAGCCGTGGCAATCCGACCGTTGAAGTCGATGTGCAGCTGGAATCGGGTGCCACCGGCCGCGCTGCCGTCCCGTCGGGCGCCTCCACTGGCGCCCATGAAGCCGTTGAACTGCGTGACGGCGACAAGGGCCGTTACGGCGGCAAGGGCGTGCTCAAGGCGTGCGAAAACATCGAGAACGAAATTCTCGAAGCCCTGCAGGGCGCCGAATCGCAGGACCAACTGGCAATCGACACCGCGATGATCGACCTCGACGGCACGCCGAACAAGGCGCGCCTCGGTGCAAACGCAATCCTCGCTGTCTCACTGGCTGTGGCCAAGGCGAGCGCCGAAGAACTACAGATTCCGCTCTATCGCTATGTCGGCGGCGCGTTCGCGCATGTCCTGCCCGTCCCGATGATGAACATCGTCAACGGCGGCCAGCATGCCGACAACCCGATCGACATTCAGGAATTCATGATCCAGCCGGTCGGCGCGCCGACCCTTTCAGACGCGGTTCGCGTTGGTTCGGAAATCTTTGCCCAGTTGAAGAAGAACCTGTCGGCAGCCGGTCACAACACCAACGTCGGTGACGAAGGCGGCTTTGCGCCAGGCCTGAAGTCGGCTGACGAAGCGCTTGGCTTCATCACGAAGGCCGTCGAAGCCGCTGGCTACCGTCCCGGTGAAGACGTGACCTATGCGCTGGATTGCGCTTCGACCGAGTATTACAAGGACGGCAAGTACGTGATGGAAGGCGAAGGCAAGTCCTTCGATTCCGCTGGCATGATCGCCTATCTGGCTGATCTGGCCGCGCGTTACCCGATCGTTTCCATCGAGGACGGCCTGGCCGAAGACGACTGGGAAGGCTGGGCCGCCCTGACAGCTGCTCTGGGCGACAAGCTGCAGCTGGTCGGTGACGATCTGTTCGTGACCAACCCGGCACGTCTGGCACGCGGCATCAAGGCACGCACCGGCAACTCCCTGCTGGTCAAGGTCAACCAGATCGGCACGTTGAGCGAGACGCTGGAAGCCGTGCAGATGGCGCACCGCGCTGGCTACACCGCTGTCATGAGCCATCGCTCGGGCGAGACGGAAGATTCGACCATTGCCGATCTGGCGGTTGCCACGAACTGCGGTCAGATCAAGACCGGCTCGCTGTCGCGTTCGGACCGCACCGCGAAGTACAACCAGCTCATTCGCATCGAACATGAACTGGCAACCGCAGCGCGCTATGCAGGCCGCACCATTCTGAAGGGCTGATTGCCCGAAACCTGCCCGCGTTCGTATTTTTATACGGCGCGGGCAAGTTTTACATTCCAGACCCGGTCATCTTTGCTTTAGGATTCAGTGCAACACTGTAATCCCGACTAGCCTCAAGGACCGTGGCTTACACCATGCAAATTTTTCGCTTCATGCGCCGCGCAGTCAAAGCCGTGGTCCCGCCGCTGCTCTTCCTCGGCCTGACTGCCTATTTCGGCTGGAATGCGCTGCAGGGCGACCATGGCCTGCGCAGCTATGCCCAGCAACTCACTCTGCTGGATCAGGCCAAGCAGTCGCAGAAAGATGCACTGTCCGAACGGGCGGTCTGGGCACGCCGGGTTTCAGCCCTCCAGGAAACCGCGCTCGACGCCGATATGCTGGATGAGCGCGGTCGCGCGATGCTGAACCTGTCAAACGAACGCGATCTGGTGGTGCCTTATGGCCCGCACGACAAGCTGTATTGAAGTCGGCAACGCGCCACTTGGCAGGGCATAAAAAAAGGCCGCTTCCCGATGGGAAAGCGGCCTTTTTCATGGCGATCAGATCGCCTTATTTGATCTTCGCTTCACGGAAAGCGACGTGCTTGCGGGCGACGGGATCGTACTTGCGCAGTTCCATCTTGCCGGTCTGAGCACGAGCGTTCTTCTTCGTGACATAAAAATAGCCGGTATCCGCGGAGGACACGAGCTTGATCTGAATCGTGTTGGTCTTAGCCATGAGATCCTCAGTACTGCTCCGCAGACTGCACGAACATTCGGATGCAGCTGGGTGTAGGCCCCTGCCCCAATTTGCGGAGCACGCGCCAGTTTATGGTATATGCAAAGCCTTCCGACCGCCTTTACGCAGGCGGATTGCTCTTCAGCGCGCAAATTGCTCATACCGGGGGCCTAGGTCAAGCTTTTCCCACGTTTGCGCCAAGAAATCCTCATTCCACCAGCATCAGGACAGCCATGATCCCGCATACAGACGCTCTGGAACGTATTCTCGCCCCGCTTGCTCCGCTCCAGACAGAGCTTGTGCCGTTGCCAGATGCGCTTGGGCGGGTTGCGGCGCACGATCTGGCTGCACGGCTGAAGAATCCGCCTGCGGACGTGTCGGCGATGGACGGTTACGCCGTGATCGGCGGAGAAGCGCCTTCCGGCTTGCGTATGATTGGCGAAAGTCGCGCTGGCGCCCCGTTTTCCGGGGCAGTGACGCCGGGGACCTGCATCCGCATCTTCACCGGAAGCCTGCTGCCAGAAGGCGCGGATGCGATCCTGATTCAGGAGAATGCAACTGCGGACGGCGACATCATCACCCCGAACGCATCCGTGAAAGCCGGTCAGTTCGTCCGGCGTGCAGGTCAGGATTTCGATCTTGGCGACACGGTCCTGCGCGCCGGAGCGCGAATCGGCGCGCGCGATATCGGCCTGCTTGCTGCATCGGGCCATGTATGGGTCGAGGTGCACCGTCGCCCCCGTGTCGCGCTGCTGACCACGGGTGATGAACTGGGCCTGCCGGGCGATCCGCTGCCGCCGGGCGGAATCGTCAATTCGAACGGACCAATGCTGGCCGCCCTTGTGCGAACAGCCGGTGCCGAGCCGGTTCTCCTGCCGCCCTGCCCCGATGACATTGATGCGACCGCGCGGATGCTGCGCTCGCTGGCACACGTCGATCTGATCGTCAGTGTCGGCGGCGCGAGCGTCGGTGATCACGACCACATGCAGGCTGCCCTCGGCCGTGCAGGGTTCGAATCCGATTTCTGGAAGATCGCGATGCGTCCCGGCAAGCCGCTGATGCACGCCCGGCGGGAGGGGCAAGCCTGTATCGGGCTGCCCGGCAATCCGGTGGCTGCCCTTGTCTGCGGCATCGTGTTCCTGATGCCCGCCATTGCCCGGCTTGCCGGTGCAAACACCCTGGCCGTGCCGCAGGAGACCGCGCGCCTTGGCGCGGCCCTGCCAGCCAACGACCTCCGATTCGACCATCTGCGCGCGACGCTGTCCACCAACGCCGACGGCGCGCTGATCGCAACGCCGTTTGCGCGTCAGGATTCGGGGATGATCCGCGTCATGACCAGCGCTGATGCGCTGATCCTGCGTGAAGCACACGCCCCCGCCGCAGAAATCGGCGCACCCTGCCGGATCATACGGTTTGCCTCGATCGGGCTGTGAAGCGTGTTCACATCACGCGCAACTGCCTTGACGACAGAAAGTGAACCTATATAGAACAAACCACAGAGCGTTTTTGATTTGTTCCAGACCTTTAGCTCTCATGAACAAGGCTGGCACACGCGGGTGGAGTTCGCCATGTTGACGCGCAAGCAGCACCAGTTGCTGTTGTTCATCGATGATTATCTGCGCCGCACCGGCTTTTCTCCCTCGTTCGACGAGATGAAGGACGCGCTCGACCTGAAGTCGAAATCCGGCATCCATCGCCTGATTTCCGGACTGGAGGAGCGCGGCTTTCTTGCGCGCCGTCACCACAGGGCGCGCGCGCTGGAGGTGCTGCGTCTGCCGACGATCGAAGGCCCGGCGACGGAGTCCGCTGCGTCATCGTTCAACCCCCGCGTCATTCAGGGTGACTTTACCGCACGCATCCCCGGTGCCCGACCGATGGAGAACGCCGCAACGGTCTCACTCCCGCTCTACGGTCGTATTGCTGCGGGTCTGCCGATCGAGGCCATGCGCGATTCGGGAAACCAGATCGAGGTTCCGGTGTCGCTGCTGTCTGGTTCGGGCGATCACTACGTGCTGGAGATCTCTGGCGATTCGATGATCGAAGCCGGGGTTCTTGATGGCGACATGGTCGTGATCCGACACGAAGAAAACGCCGATAACGGCCAGATCGCGGTCGCCCTGATCGACGGGCTGGAGGTTACACTCAAACGCATCCGTCGTCGCGGGAATGCCATCGCGCTGGAACCCGCCAACGCGGCCTACGAAACCCGTATCGTTCCGGCAGAACGCGTCGCCATCCAGGGGCGTCTGGTCGGGCTGGTCCGCCGCTACTGAAGCGGACCTCCCGCGTCGCGTGCTACTGATCTCCTGCTTCGAGGCCCCGTATGACGGACTCGAAGCTGGGGATCGACGCTGCGGCATGCTTGACCGCGACGGCATCGACGACCGGGAATGGCGGGATCTCGGCCAGCACCCGCACGTTCCCGAACTCTTCGATCGCGCGGCGATTATGTGGTGCGGGCGGCCCGTTCAGCACGACACCTGCGACAGTCGCGCCGGCTGCCCGCAGGGCCTGAAGCGTCAGCAGCGTGTGATTGATCGTGCCCAGACCGCTGCGTGCCACCACAATGACGGGCAGGCCGAACCGGACGATCAGGTCCACCATCATCAGACCATCCCAAACCGGCACCATTGCGCCGCCCGCACCTTCCACCAGCAACGGCCCGTCAGCCTCCGGCAGCGTCAGCGCAGCAACGTCGATTTCGCGCCCCTCTCGCCGTGCGGCGTCAAGCGGGGCAAGCGGGGCATCGAACTCGTATGTCGGGGGGAAAATTGCCCGGGCGTGCGTTCCGACCAGACGACCGATGGTTGCGGTGTCGCCCGGTTCGTCAGCCAGTCCGGTCTGGATCGGCTTGTAATACGATGCCTGCCAGGCATGCACGATGCAGGCGGAGACAAAGCTTTTTCCAACGCCGGTATCGGTGCCCGTCACGAACACGCCACGCGGGGCTTCAAACATCGTCATCGATCAAAAATCCCATAAGCAAGCCGATAGGTCACATGCCCACCGGCGGCGTCGAAACGCGCGATGACCCGCCGGAGTTGTCCGGGGCTCAACGGATGGTGCCCGACGCGTGGCATGTCCGCGCCGATTCCGCGCAGATCCCGCGCAAAAGCCAGCCCACCGCCCGGCGCATCACGATACGTCTCCTCCCGCCATACGCCCTTTATTCCGGCGGTATCCTGCGTCAGCGTCGCCAGTGTCGGATAAGCATGCCCGGCATGGGTCAACCCCTCGGCACGGTGCGCGTCACGCCACTCGTTCAGGCTGCCGTCCGCCAGCGTGCTCAAGGCCAGCACGCCACCGGGTGCCAGCAACCCGGCAAGCCGCGCGATCGACGGGCCGCGATTTGCAAACCACTGGATACAGAGGCTGGAACAGATCAGATCGAAACGCGCGCCCTCAGCCTCCAGAGCTTCCGGCGCTTCGGCATCCATCTGCGCGAACTCGATCTGCCGGGCACCCGCCATCCCGGCGACGCGATTCAGCATCCCAGCCGATATATCCGTCGCCAGATAGCGCGATTCGGGCAGCAGCGCACGAACCCGACGCGTCAGGAGGCCAGTGCCACATCCAAGTTCCAGCACCCGCTGCGGGGTGCGGTCGGCGGTTGCCCCGGCAATCAGGGCCGTCAGGCGGGTCGCAGCATGGGTCTGCACCCGGGCGTGCGACTCGTACGTAGTGGCCCGGTCGAATCGGGCACCGATCTCAGACATTGCAGACGCCGCGGATCACGTCCGCACAAAATTGGGGATGCGTCAGCGGCACCATATGACCGCCCTGCGGAACGATGTGGGGTTCGATCCCGGGAAAGCTGTCGTGCGCCATTGCCATTGGCACGATGGGATCATCCTCGCCCACGATCATCGCGTTCACGCGGGCCGCCGTGCGGTCTCTGGCATCACCTTCGGCCAACCGGGTCAGCCCTGCCTGCAACGACGCGGCATCGGGCACGCCGTTCCAAGGTTCCGACACGCCGCACCGGCTGCGGAAATCCGTCAGGACCGTATCCGGAGCGCGCCCGAAAGCGCGTCGCATGCGCTCAAGAACCCGCGATGACGTTCCGGCCGGAAAGTCCGGGCCTTCGACGAAGCGGGAAAAACCGCTGATCGACACAACCGGCCGCGCGCTGAAATCCAACGCGCCCAAGACATCCAGAACCCCGGCAGAATGCCCGACAATGCAGCACGGCCAATCCCCGAGTGTATCGAGCCAGAGGCGGGGGGCGCCGAAATATCCGGCATCCAGCGCGTGGGTCTCGATATCCGTCAGGCAGGCTCGCACACCGTCCCATACGCGCGCATCGAACCCCCAGCCGTGGACAAACACCACCCTCATCAAGACGCCTCTGGCAGGGCGCAAAGGGATGGGATCACCGCGCACAGCCGCGAAATCGCAGCTTCGTCATGGCTGGCGCTGAGGGCCAGCCGCAACCGTCCCTGCCCCTGCGGCACGGTCGGTGGGCGGATTGCGGCGGCCAGCACACCCTGCGCGCGCAGATGCTGCGATGCGGCCAGAGTGCGCGCGTTGCTGCCGGTCATGATCGGCACGATCTGCGTGCTGGACTCACCGCACGCAAGGCCGTGGTCGGCAACACACGCCCGCACGCGCTCGGCCATCGCATGCAGATGCGCGCGTTCAGCGTCCATGCCGGGGATCAGATCGAGCGCCGCATCGATTGCACCAAGGACCGGCGGCGGCAGCGCCGTGCTGAACACGAAGCCCGAACTCATGTTCATCAGGTAATCGCACAGCGCACGCGACCCGGCGATATAGGCCCCCATACTGCCAAAGCCCTTGCTGAACGTGCCCATGGCAAGGTCAACGCCCCCCGCCTCGACAGACAGGCCACGCCCACCCGGCCCGAGAACGCCGGTCGCGTGGGCCTCATCCACATACAGAAACGCGTCATGCTGTGCGGCGATGGTCTTCAGGGCCACAAGGTCAGCACGGTCGCCGTCCATCGAGAACACGCTTTCCGTCACGATCACGCGGGCACCTTGCACCCCGGCGCGCGCCGTCAGCAGGCTTTGCAGATGCGCGAAGTCATTATGCCGAAACCGTATCTGCCGCAGACCAGAGGCCGCCATACCGTGATGGAGGCTCGCGTGGTTCAGACGATCAGTGAACACCAGCGGCGGATGCCCGGCCTCGTCCTGCAGTCCCTTCAGGATCGCAGGCAAGACCGAGGCATTGGCCTGCCATCCGCTGGCAAACAGGAGCGCCGCCTCCGTGCCCTTGAAGGCGGCCAGCTTCTGTTCGACCTGCATATGCAGGTCGGTGGTGCCCGTCACCAGCCGCGAAGCCCGTGCCCCGACGCCATATTCCCGCGCGCATGCTGCCGCGCGCTCCCGCAGCAACGGATGCCGCGACAGCCCGAGATAATCGTTGGAGGAGAAATCCAGCAGGCAGGCACCATCGCGAAGCACGCTTCCGCCCTCACGAACCGCGGTCGGGATCGCCTTACGCAGCAGGTGCTCCCTGTCCCGCTCAAGCAACGCGTGCTGGAAAAATCTGTCGAAGCGAGTCATGACGACGCCTTTCCTGCCGGAGGCACTGCCGGCGGTCAATCGCACCCCATGTGGGCCGCCCGCACCGGAGAGCAATCCGTGACATCCCAGAACTGGTACGATCAGGGCCTGCCCCACATCTGGCTGCCGTATACGCAGATGCAGACCACACTCCCCCCGCAGGCCGCCGCCAGTACCCGGGGGTGCACGATCACGCTGCAGGACGGACGCACGCTGATCGACGGGATCGCGTCATGGTGGACGGCGTGCCACGGCTATAACCACCCCGCCATCGCGCAGGCGGTTCGCACGCAGATTGAAACCATGCCGCACGTGATGTTCGGCGGCCTGGTCCATCAGCCGGCGCTGGAACTGGCACGCAGTCTGGCCGATCTGCTGCCCGGCGATCTGGAGCGGGTGTTCTTCACCGAGTCCGGTTCCGTCGCCGTGGAGGTCGCCATCAAGATGGCCACACAGTACTGGCTGAACAAAGGCGAGACCGGGCGGACGCGCCTGTTGGCCTTCCGCGACGGCTATCACGGCGACACGCTGGCCACGATGGCGGTTTGTGATCCCGAGGAGGGCATGCACGCGCTGTTCGCAGGCGTTCTTCCGCAGCATCACATTGTCGATCTGCCGCGCGACGCGGACAGCACGGCGGCACTCGATGCCTATCTCGGTGCCCACAGGACCGAAATCGCGGCCATTCTGGTCGAACCGCTGGTGCAGGGCGCGGGCGGCATGGTCTTTCACGACACGGCGACCCTCGCGCGGCTTCGGACCCTCGCAGACAAGCACGATATGCTTCTGATCCTGGACGAGATTTTCACCGGCTTCGGACGCACGGGCACCATGTTCGCGTGCGAGCAGGCCGGGATCGTACCGGACATCATCACCCTGTCCAAGGCACTGACCGGCGGCACGATGGCACTGTCTGCGACGGTCGCGCGCCGCCATGTGTTCGAGGCGTTTCTGTCGGACAACCCGATGCATGCACTGATGCATGGTCCGACCTACATGGCCAATCCGCTGGCCTGTGCCGCCGCCAACGCCTCGCTCGCGCTGTTCCGGACCGAGGACCGGTTGGCTCAGGTAGCCGCGATCAATACTCAGATGACGCGCGAGCTGGAGGCCTGCCGGACCCTGCCCGGCGTGGTTGACGTGCGGACACTTGGCGCAATCGGCGTGGTGGAGCTGGAGCGGATCGGCGATATGAACCGGCTCAAGGCCGCTCTTGTCGATCAAGGGGTGTGGGTCCGACCGTTCCGCACGATCGTCTATCTGACGCCGGCCTTCACCATCTCGAGCGCCGAACTGACGCATCTGACCACGTCGATTGCCACGGTGTTGTCGGATGGCCCTTATTGAGAGACCGGATTATTCGTTGTTCAGGCCACCGCCGCCAAAAATGTAATCGCTGACCTGCTGTTCCAGACTGCTGGGCGCGCGCGTGTTGGTCATGACGCCGCCCACGTCGACGCGGGCCGGATCGTGCCCGGGCTCGATCATCAACGCGTTACTGCCGGTCATGGACGGGCTGCCGACCGTCAGGATGCTGTCCTTCGGCAAGGCGATATCGCGGTCGATATCGAATTTGACCAGCGCCATCTGGGTCTGCGGGTCGAGGGCGATGGACGCAACCCGCCCCACCGTCACGCCCGCCATGTCCACATCCGCACCCGCAGACAGCCCGTTGGCCGACACGAATCGGGCAGACAGAGCGTAACGCGCACCCTGAGGACCGCGCTCCGTTTGCCACGCATAGGCTGCGAATCCGGCACAGACGACCAGTACCGCAGCACTTGCCACCACCGCTCCACCACGTCCCTTGCCCATACCTGCTCGCGTTCCCGTTTTTTTCACGCCGGGACAGGATTGTCGGCGCGCGATGTGCAGCCATGCACAATCATTCAAAATCAAATACATAGACAAATTAACTAAGGTGAAATATCAACACCATCATCGTCGATGCGCGACGGAGTAAGAACGCTCGTCACCGGGCGGTCAAGCCTCCCTTGCTGTTAACGTCCGAGTAAGGCACGACGGGACAAAATAACCTGCCGTCATCAAATTGCTTTAGTTGGATGGCCGGACAGTGCCCTTCTCTGACCAAGACCGGACGCGTTCCCCATGACCTTCTTTCAGGCCATCGTCATCGCCATCATTCAGGGAGCGACGGAATTGTTTCCCGTCAGCAGCCTTGGCCATGCGGTGATCGTTCCTGCCCTCCTGCACTGGCAGATCGATCAGACGGGCGACACGCTGCTGCCGTTTCTCGTGATCCTGCATTTCGGCACGCTGCTTGCCCTGCTCGCGTATTTCTGGCGCGACTGGTACGCGATTGCGCATGCGATCCTGATCGGGCGCGACCCGGCACGCCGCTCGCAGAGCCTGCATATCCTGCTGTTGCTGATTGTGGCGACGGTTCCGGCAGTGCTGGTGGGTGGCCTGTTCGAGCACGCGTTGCGCAAGCTGTTCGGATCTCCGACTGCCGCCAGCGCGTTTCTGGTGCTCAACGGCGTCATCCTGCTGCTGTGCGAATGGATGCGGAGCAATCGCCGCCCGGCGTACGACAAGTCCGTTGCCGGAATGAGCCTGCGTGACGCGGTTTCCGTCGGCATCTGGCAGTGCCTTGCCTTCTTCCCTGGCATCTCGCGCTCGGGCTCGACCATTACGGGTGGGCTGTTTCGTGGCCTGACGCACGATGTATCAGCGCGCTTTTCGTTCCTGCTGGCCCAACCGGTCATCCTCGGTGCTGCGGCCAAGGAGGCCTTCAAGGTCCGCCACATGGTCATCCCACACGGTCAAGTGACCATCGACATCGTCGCGGCTGTGGTCGCGGCTGTCACGGCACTGATCAGCACGGCGTTCCTGACCCGCTATTTCCGCAATCACGAACGCTGGGCGCTTTCGCCTTTCGGGTACTATTGCGTGGCGGCCGGACTGGCCTCGTTCATCTATCTTCAGGTCGGGTTCTGAGATCATGCGCCTTCCCACCGCTTTTGCTGCTCTGGCAGCCCTTGGCCTGACGGCTGCTGCACCGGCCAATCTGGCCACCACCCCGATCTCCCGCATGTCCACCCCATGGTGGCAGCAGCGCTTTGACGAGAAGCAGCGAGAGGTTCGGAGCGGGCATTTCGATCTGGTCTGGCTCGGCGATTCGATCACCCAGAACTTTGAAAAGGAAGGTGGCCACGGGTGGGATGACTATCGCCCGGTCTGGACGCAGTTCTATGGCGGCGATCATGCCCTCAATCTCGGGTTCAAGGGCGACAGCACGTGCCACGTCCTGTGGCGTCTGCTGCACGGGGAACTGGATTTCAGCACGCCGCCGCGTCTGATCGTACTGCTGATCGGGGCAAATAATTTCGGCCATGTGCATACCGATGCCGCCCAGACCTATGACGGCATCGTCAAGATCGTGACGATGATCCACGACCGGTTGCCCACAACGAAGGTGCTGGTGCTCGGAACGCTGCCGTCTATCCGCTCCGCTTGGGTGGATGCCAATACCAGGACCCTGAACCAGCATCTGGCCGCCGACATTCGCAACGGGCGTCCATGGGTTTCGTATCAGGATGTCGGTGCGGCCTTGCTGCGCGACGGGCATCCCGACCCATCGCGCTACCTTGATGTGCACTTGTCGCCGCCGGACCCGCCGCTTCATCCCAACGCACAAAGTCAGGCCGAAATCGCGCGCATGGTGCAACCGACGATTGTAAAACTGATGCATGGGGCGCCAAGCTGAACAGGAAGGTTGCATCAGGGGGGCGGAGTCTTGCATGACAGCCCACCAATGCTGACACCCCTATTTCCTCGCGCCTGACAGGAGCGTTACCCACATCTGATGTCTCACTCCAACTCCGGCGCGGCACAGGTTCGCGGAAAACTCCGCAAATCGATCGAACAGATCGAACAGGAAGCTCATAATCACGGGCTGACGCGCTCGCTCAGTGCGTTCCAGCTGATCATGCTGGGCATCGGTTCGACGATCGGGGCGGGCATCTATGTCATGACCGGCACGGCTGCGGCCGAATATGCCGGTCCGGCCATCCTGTTGTCGTTCGTCGTCGCCGGCCTGTCCTGCCTGTTCACGGCCCTGTCCTATGGCGAGTTGTCATCGACCATGCCGGTCGCCGGCTCGGCTTATTCCTACGCCTATGTCTCGATGGGCGAGGTCGCGGCGTGGGCCACGGGATGGCTGCTGCTGCTTGAATACGGGATTTCCTGTGCGGGCGTTGCGTCCGGCTTTTCCGGCTATGCGACCAGTCTGCTGCATGATTTCGGCGTCTATGTGCCTGCCGCCCTTTCGTCCTCGACCATTCAGTCGACCATCGGCGCGCATGGCACGACCATCGCCTTTGGCGCGCGGTTCGATATGGTGGGTGCGTTCTCTGTCCTGCTGGTCACCGCCTGCCTGATCATCGGGGTTCAGGAATCGGCACGGATCAATGCCGTTATCGTGGTCATCAAGATCGGCGTGCTGTTCCTGTTCGTTGCCTGCGGCGTGATGGCGTTGCACCCGGCAAACTGGACTCCGTTCATTCCGCCCAGTCAGGGCGGTTTCCGCTTTGGCGTCGCTGGGATTTTTCGCGCGGCATCCGTGATTTTCTTTGCCTATGTCGGGTTCGAGGCCGTTTCGACTGCTTCGTCCGAGGCCCGGAACCCGCGCCGCGACGTGCCGATCGGCATTATCGGCGCACTCGTGGTCTGTACGGCGATTTATCTGTGTGTCGCGACTGTGCTGATCGGTGTTGTGCCTTACAGCAAGCTCGACGTGGCCGACCCTATTGCGATTGCCGTCGATGCCATGGGCCAGCCGTGGCTGGCGCTGATCGTCAAGGTCGGGGCCGTGATCGGTTTGTGTTCGGTGCTGTTGGGGCTGCTGTACGGGCAGACCCGAATCTTCTTCACGATGGCGCGCGACGGGTTGCTGCCCGATGCGTTCTGCCGACTGCACAAGCGCTGGAACACGCCGTGGATCGGCACCATCCTGCTGGGTGTTCTGGTGGCGGCAGCGACCGCGACGCTGCCCATCGACATCGTCAGCGATCTGGTCAGCCTCGGCACGGCCAGCGCCTTTGGCGTCGTCTGTTTCACTGTCATCTGGCAGCGCAATACCCGCCCGCAGATGGAGCGCCCGTTCAGTGTGCCGCTGGGCGGTGTCACGATCGGCAAGATCTGGATCGGTGTCGTTCCGGCACTCGGGATCTTTTTCTGTTTTCTGATGGCCGCACCCTTGTTCATAGACATGGTCCGGGCCCTGATCGTCGGAAACCCCGTGCCCATGATCCTCTTGGGCAGCTACGCGGTCCTCGGCGTTGTTTGCTACATTTTCTATGGCAAGCGACACTCCCGCATGGGACGGCTCTATCAGGATCAGACAGCCCTCTGACGCCCACCAACGACGGGGATGCCCATGTTGCCAGTTCGCATAGTTGTTGCGCTACTCTCGATGGGAACCCTTGCGGGGTGTGTTGATGCAACCCCGCCGGAGTCGCCGAACAAGCCACTGTTCGACGCGCGTTATAAAAAGCTGCAAGCCGACTGCACCGCGCAATACCCGCTGCGGATCGGGGCATTCAAGACGAGCGCGAAATGCCAGGACGCTGCGATGTTCGTCTGGGGCACCGCCACGGATCGCGATGTCACCATGATCAAGCAGGTCAACGCACAGCGCGACCGTCTGGCCGATGTGATCGACAGGGGCGGCATCCCCCTGCCAGACGCGACGGCGGAGTTCGAGCGATTCGGACAGAGCGTCGACAAGTTGCTGTGGGATTCGCATGGCAACGGCTCGATGCGTCATGATGCCGACCTACGGATGCTGCTTGGCGCCAAAGGGCTGCCTTCCGGCAATTTTTGAGGCCCGGAATGCAAGATCGCGGGCGATCCCGGTTGACACCGTTCCGCATCGTAGTTAGACCGACGCCACCGAAGCGATGGCGGCGTAGCTCAGCGGTAGAGCAGGAGAATCATAATCTCTTGGTCGGCGGTTCAAATCCGTCCGCCGCTACCATCGCTCGGTATAAAATCCCACAAAATCAGATAGTTTGCTTTTCTGCTATGCAGAGCGATCCATCGTGAAGGCGCCTCTCGCCATCGTCACGATGGTCTATAATGAAGCGACCTTCCTGCCCCTGTGGTGCCGCCACTATGCCGCTCAGGTCGGGCAGAGCGCGTGCTATGTCGTGGACCACGGCTCTGACGATGGCAGCACCGCAAACCTTGGCACCGTCAATGTCGTGCGTATTCCGCGCTCGCCACAGGACGACACCAGACGCACACGCTTCCTGTCGGATTTCTGCGCGGCCCTGCTCGACTGGTACGAAGCCGTCATTTACGTCGATGCGGACGAGTTTCTGGTGGCCGATCCCCTGCATCATGCGTCCCTGCCCGCTCTGGCCACAAGCATGCCGCCAGACGCCGTGGTAACGGCGGTGGGGCTCGATGTCATTCATCGGCCAGACCGGGAGCCTGAGATGGACTGGGCGCGCCCCGTCAGCCTGCAGCGCCCGTTCACCAGATTCTCCAGCGCCATGTGCAAGCCCGTCCTGATCAGGCGTCCCGTCAGGTGGGCACCCGGCTTTCATTGCATCGACGCTGTGCCGGTGTTCGGGCCGCTGTTCCTGTTTCACCTGCGCTATGCCGATCTGGCGGACGGTCTTGCGCGTCTGGCCAGAACCCGGCGTCAGCCCTGGGTGTCGGAACAGGCCGGGTCGCACCAGCGCATGGACGACGTATCGTGGGCGGGAATGGTGGCCGCCATGGCGGCCCTGCCGATCGAAACTCCAGCGACGTGGCAAGCCGACGACCCAGCTTTGACGAAGTGGCGCAATGCCGTGATGGACAGCACCGCCAGCCGGATCCACGATACCTACCGGATTGACTTACACATCAGCGGAGACAGGCTCTGGCGCCTGCCTGAACGGTTTCTGGGGCGCTTTTGAACCAACTCTGTCGGTAGCTGGCAACGGGGCCTCAGCAGGGCAAAAAAAAAGCGGTGCCGAAGCACCGCTTTTTCCGTCAGTCGACTGTCGCTTCCTGCTCTTCGTCATGCGAAGCGCCGGATGCCTCGGGATCTTCCGACCCCTCGTTATTTTCTTCCTCGTTGCCATTATGGGCAGGGCGCTGGCGTGCCTGCCGCTCCTGACGTTCCATCTGGCTCTGCTGGGCTGCCTGATTCATCGCATTCAGAATGCGGAAATAATGCTCGGCATGCTGGAAATAGGCCTCAGCCATGATCCGGTCGCCACCGCTGCTCGCGTCCCGGCCAAGCTGCAGATACTTCTCGAAAAGCTGCTGCGACGTGCCACGTACTCGAAGATCCGGGCCGTTACTGTCAAAGACGTGGTTCCGGTTGAGCGGGATCTGACCGTTATGATGACGCGGGGGCGAAGATCCGCCACCAGAACCGCCGCCACCCGGACGGTGATGACGACCACGGATACGTTTCATGTTCATGAGCTGTCGCAGCACTTTCCTGTTCGCGATCGTTCGGACACCGAACGAAACGCCGGGATGACAGTCCCGAAATCTTGTCATTTTGTACTGAAGTCGGGCTGCCCCGAACCACGGACCACCAGACCTGCGATCATGGATCACAGCGCATTGGCCCCGGACTGTCAGTGCAGCACTGCCAAACCCTACGGCGGCGCACTGGAGTCTGTAATCTCAATCTAGCGCCCTGCTCCCGGCATGCCAAATATTTTTTCGCCGTAAATGGCCGTTATCGCACAAATTCCGTTCATCACGGCCGCCGGATCACGACGGCACGCGGATGCCCGCCGTAATCGCGCCGCACATCGTCCACCCGCAATCCCCGGGCGTGGGCCAGTGCGGGAACGCTTTCATCCTGCCCGACCCCGATCTCGAACACCGCGAGCCCCTGCGGTTTCAGCAGGCGCGGCAGCAGCGCAACCAGCACACGATACGCATCCAGCCCGTCCGGGCCACCGTCCAGCGCTCTGTGCGGTTCGAAATCCGCTACCTCCGGCATCAGTCCGGCAATATCCGCCTGCGGGATATAGGGCGGGTTCGACAGCACGACATCGAATCCCCCCTCCAGAGCATCGGCCCACGAGCCAGCCAGAAAAGCTGCGCGGTCGCCGAGTCCATTCAACGCTGCATTGCCCCGGGCCAACACTGCCGCATCCGGGGCCAGATCAACCCCGATGCCACGCGCAGAAGGAAACTCGGACAGCGCAGCCAGCAGCAGGCAGCCCGTCCCGGTGCCCAGATCGAGTATCGACGCCACCTTTGTGCGATCTGGCATCGCCGCGCACAGTGCGTCGATCAAGGTCTCGCTGTCGGGCCGCGGGATCAGGGTGGCGGATGAGACCCGCAGGGTCAGCGTCCAGAACCCGACCTCACCCGTGATGAAGGCCAACGGTTCCCGCACCGCCCGACGCCCCACGTCCTGACCGAACCGCGCCGCTTCTTCGGACGTCAGGGCAGTCTCCGGTCCGCGCAAAAGCAGGCCCGACAGATCGGTGCCCAACGCATGCGCCAACAGCAATCGCGCCTCACGCAGCGCGTCATCGACTCCCGCAGCCGAGAGCCGCGACGCAGCATCCTGCAACACCGCGCGCACCGTGGTGGTCGGCGTGCTATTCATCCCCGCCTCCGTTTGGGTATAAGTTCGTGTCATGAAAATATCGCCCCTGCCCTGCGCGCTGTTTTGCTCGACCCTGATGTGGGCGGTCACAGCGCGCGCAGCCGATTTCACGGTGCAGGATGGCATGGCCAGGCAGGAAATCGCCGAAATTTCCCGGCTTTATGTGGATGGCACGCTGGTCGCGACGTTCAAACTGTCGCCCGATACGCCCGACATGACGCAGAAAATCCACGTCGACGACGCCCGCCTGAACCATGATTACGCCCTGTGCGGCGAAATCACGATCCGTATGCCCGACGGCCACACCGAAATTCACGAAGTTAATAGTGGCGGCCTGCTGCATCACCCCGACGGCCACAGGCTTCTTGCGCTCGGCACACAGAATTTCACCGATTTCTTTCTGTCTGACATGAACGACAGCAGCATCGGCGAACATTATCCCGGCCATTCGGCCGTGTGCTCGCCCCCCTCGACCTGAGGGCTGGCTCACAGCCCCTCTGCTGCCAGAAGGGCTGCCTGTTCCTCCTGCACCAGCGCGTCGATCAGTTCATCGAACTCACCCAGCATCACCCGGTCGATCTTGTAGAGCGTCAGATTGACGCGGTGATCCGTCACGCGGCCCTGCGGAAAATTGTAGGTCCGAATCCGCTCCGAGCGGTCCCCGGTCCCGACCTGAGAACGCCGATCCGCCGCCCTGCTCTCGTGCAACGAAGCCCGCTGACGTTCGTACAAGCGCGCCCGCAGGATCTTCATCGCCTTGGCACGATTTTTATGCTGGCTCTTTTCTTCCTGCATCGTCACCACGACGTTGGTCGGAATGTGTGTGATCCGCACCGCACTTTCGGTCTTGTTGACGTGCTGTCCACCGGCACCGGAAGCCCGGTAGACGTCGATTCGTAGATCGGAGTCGTTGATGTCCACATCGACATCCTCGGCCTCCGGCAGCACGGCCACCGTCACGGTCGAGGTGTGAATCCGGCCCTGACTTTCCGTTGCCGGGACACGCTGGACGCGATGCACGCCCGATTCGAACTTCAGGCGCGCAAACACGCCCTTGCCGCTGACAGACGCCATGCCGCCGCGCAGACCACCCAGTTCGCTGGCGTCATATTCCATGATTTCGAACCGCCAGCCCCGCGTCTCGGCATAGCGGCGGAAGGCACTGAACAATTCGGACGCGAACAGCGCGGCCTCGTCCCCGCCGGCAGCGGGCCGGATTTCAAGGATCGCGTTGCCGTCATCCGCTGCGTCGCGTGGCAGCAGGGACAGGCGAACCTCCTGACGCAACGTCGCCAGTTGATCGTCCAGCGTCCGCAGTTCCTCTTCGGCCAGTGCCCGCATGTCCGGGTCCGCCAGCAGGGCACGCGCGCCCTCGGCTTCGGCTTCGGCTGCCCGCAGGGCCGTCACCCGTTCAACGACCGGATTGATCTCGGCAAATTCGCGGGATGCCTTGGTGAAGGCGTCGCCAGACAGCCCCTCGGACAGCAGCGCCTGCAATTCATCGGCCCGTCCGACAATACGATCGAGCCTGTCGTCCAGCGCACTCATCGCGCGATCAGAGACCCAGACGCGCGGCGAGCAACGCAGGAAGCGCGTCGATCGCCACTTCTTCCTGCGCGCGGTTATCGAGATCCCGCAGTTGCACGACGCCGCGCGCGACCTCTTCCCCACCCAGCACCACGGCAAAGCACGCGTTGGTCTTGCCCGCGCGCTCCATGCGCTTTTTCAGCGACCCGCGATAATCCGCTTCGGCCCGCACGCCCGCCTGCCGCAGCGCCTGCAAGACCGACAGCGCAACGGGCGCGACATCGTCACCCGTCGGGACAATCGCGACAGATCGCGGTGCCGCCGGTGCCTGTTCCAGCAGCATGGACAAGCGCTCGATCCCGCCAGCCCAGCCGATGGCAGGCGTTGGTGGGCCACCCATCTCGGCCACCAGACCTTCGTACCGTCCACCAGCCAGCACCGTGCCCTGCGACCCAAGGCGCTCCGTCACGAATTCGAAGGCCGTGTGGCTGTAATAATCCAGACCGCGCACGATCCGGGGGTTTTCCCGGAACGGCACCTTGAACAGGTCAAGTGCGCGACGCAGCCCATCCCAGAACGTCCGCGCCTCCGGCGTCAGGAACGCGTCGAGCATAGGGGCGTCGTCCAGCAGCGCCCGGTCCTGCGGTGCCTTGCTGTCGAGAATCCGCATCGGATTACGCTCAAGCCGTGTGAGGCTGTCTTCGGACAGCTGGCCTTTCACGCCCTGAAAATACGCCACCAGCCCGTCGCGCCACGCTGCGCGGCTTTGCGGATCGCCCAGCGTGTTCAGTTCCAGCACGGTATCCTTGGCAATCCCAAGAGCCTCGAGAATGTCGCGGCCCATCGCGATCACCTCGGCGTCCGCCACGGGTTCGGACGCGCCGATCAACTCCGCGCCGATCTGGTGGAACTGGCGATAGCGGCCCTTCTGCGGGCGCTCATACCGGAACATCGGTCCGTTATAGAACACCTTCTGCGGCAGGGATTGCGTCAGGCCGTTCGTCACAAGCGCGCGGCACACGGACGCCGTGCCTTCGGGCCGCAGGGTCAGGCTGTCGCCACCGCGATCGGTGAAGCTGTACATTTCCTTGGACACCACGTCGGACGTCTCGCCGAGCGTGCGCGAAAAGACCCGCGTATCCTCGAAAATCGGGGTCGACCATTCCGCAAACCCGTAAAGTTCGGAGATCCGGCGGGCCGTGGCCACCACATGCGCGTGGCGGCGCTGGTCCTCGCCAATCAGGTCATGGGTGCCACGAACAGCCTGCAACGCACTCACGATAGTATTTCCAGTTTCCTAAATATGAAAATCCGGCCCGCGCACATCAATGCACGGGCCGGGTCAGCAGACCGGTCAGCCAGAAGCGCAGATTACTCTGCGGGCGACAGTTCGGCTGCCAGCCTTTCGGCCTCCGCCTTTTCCGCGGCTTCTTTCGCCTGAATGGTCGCGACCTGGTTTTCGACCAGATCGACGATGTGCTCGATCATGTTCTCGGCAGGCGTCGTGTGGTCCTGCTTGCCGGCAGAATAGACCATGTGACGGCCCTGACCACCGCCGGTCACGCCCAGATCGGTCATCAGTGCCTCGCCGGGTCCGTTGACCACGCAACCGATGATCGACAGCGTCAGCGGCGTCTTGATGTGCGCCAGACGATCTTCAAGCGTCTGAACGGTCTCGATCACATTGAAGCCCTGACGCGCGCAGGACGGGCACGAAATGATCTTCACGCCGCGATGACGCAGACCCAGCGATTTGAGGATATCCCAACCGACCAGCACTTCTTCTTCCGGCTCCGCCGAGAGAGAGACACGCATGGTATCGCCCACGCCAGCCCACAGCAGATTGCCCAGGCCGATCGAGGACTTCACGGTGCCAGCACGCTTGCTGCCCGCTTCGGTGATGCCGATATGCAGCGGGTGATCGCAGCAATCCGCAAGCTGCTGATACGCCGCGACCGCCATGAACACGTCAGACGCCTTCACGCTGATCTTGAATTCGTGGAAATCGTGATCCTGCAGGATCTTGGCGTGTTCCAGCGCGCTTTCGACCAGCGCTTCGGGGTTCGGCTCGCCGTATTTTTCCAGCAGGTGCTTTTCCAGCGAACCAGCATTCACACCGATGCGGATCGAGCAGTTATGGTCGCGCGCGGCGTTGACCACTTCGCGAACGCGCTCGGCACTGCCGATGTTGCCCGGGTTAATCCGCAGACACGCAGCACCGGCCTGTGCGGCCTCGATCGCGCGCTTATAGTGGAAGTGGATGTCGGCCACGATCGGCACGTTCACTTCACGCACGATTTCCGCCAGCGCTGCCGTGCTGGCCTCGTCCGGACAGGACACGCGGACGATGTCCACGCCCGCCAGTTCGGCGCGACGGATCTGCGCGATGGTCGCTTCGGCGTCAGACGTCAAAGTGTTGGTCATCGTCTGGACGGAAATCGGGGCATCCCCGCCGACCGGCACCTTTCCGACGTGGATCTGCCGCGACTTGCGACGTTCGATGTGCTGATAGGGGCGATAGCTGCTCATGCTGTATCCTCCGTCCGTACCGGGCGACCTGTGCCACCGCTGGATCGGACATTCTCTTTCCGCGTGTTTGCTTCGTGCCAAAAATAGCGGCCGTTGGCCAGACCGCCGGACAATTTGATAGGTCTCACTGCGTCGGAGCCGCAGTTTGGTCGACCGGCGGCGCAACCGGCGCAACCGGCGCCGGGCGGGGCACCGAATGCACGGCCACCGGGGGCACCGTTGCGATCGAACCGTCACGGATGGTCGCCGGGTTCAGTGGAATATTGCGCCGGACAGCACCTGCCTTACCCAGAACGGGGCTGGTCACAGTGCCGACCGACACGGTCATCCCGCCCGCATTTCCGACCGTCAGGGTGAACGGGCCGCCCTGATCCGGCGCGGGCCACGTGTCGCCCGCCTGCATGATATGGTCATACAGGACGTGTCCGTCCATGCCCTTGATCTGAACCCATGTCGCGGCACTGGCGTGCAAGGCGATCTGATCGGCCGGGACGTTGGGAGGTGGCGCGGGCGGCGCCGTCGCAGGTGTCGGTTGCGCGGGTGCTTCCGCCGTCGGCGCGACCGCTGGAGACACCGTGCTACCCTGCGATGGCGTCGGTGCGGGTATCTGCGCCGGGGCGAGCGTCGTCGTGCCGCCGGAGAAATCGTCGGGGGCCGGTTGTTGCGCGGGCGCAGCCGTGGCCGCTGGCGCAGGCTGGGTCTGCGGCGCGGGGGCAACCGGCGGCAGAGTGCTGGGGGCATGTCCCGGCGGCGGCATGACGGTCGCCAACTGTGGGGACGTCGTGGAACGACCGGTGACGCCCGGCATGACCTCGCTCATCGGGGGGACGCGTTGCGGTGCCATGTGGGTGTGGTCGCTATAGCGATACCACGCCGCGTAAGCGACGGCGATCACGACGATACCCAGCAGGATCAGCACACCGGTCGGCAGGTTGCGATCCGGTGCGGGCGCCGGGAATGTCAGTTCGGGTTTGCGGGCAAGACCGCCGGTCTCGCGCTTGAAGCGGGCGACCATGTCCTCGGGCTCGAAGCCCAGCGCGCTGGCATACGTCCGAAGGAAGCCTACGACATAGGCATCGCCGGGCATGTTGCGCGTGCTGCCTTCTTCCAGCGCCTGAAGATAGTTCAGCCTGATCCGCAGCCATGCGGCCACGTCGTCCAGACTCCAGCCCAACTGTTCGCGACGGGCGCGGAGGGTCGGCCCCACCTTGTCGGTGATCTCCTGCCCTGCCCGCGAAGCCTTACCCAACGGTATACCCACGCCTGTCGTCGGAGCCATTACCGATCCGTTCGTTCCTGACGCTTCACGATCGCTTCGACCGCTTGCTCGACCAGTTCGTTGAAGATCGCGGCAATCGGCTGGATTTCCTTTACCATACCCACCGATTGACCGGCCATCACCGAGCCATGTTCCACATCGCCATCAATAACGGCGCGGCGCAAGGCACCGGCCCAGAAATGTTCGATCGAAAGCTGCGCGTCTTCCTTCGACAGCGCACCTGCATGGAACTGGCGCACGACATCGGCCTGATGCGCGAGGAACGCCTTGCTGCCGGCATTGGCCAGACCACGTACGGGAATGACCGGAAAGCGTTCGTCCAACTGCACGGACGTCACCGCGTCGCGCGCATTGCCACGCAGGAAGGCTGCCTTGAAACGCTCGTGCGCGATGCTCTCGACAGAGGCGGCGAACCGCGTGCCAAGCTGGGCACCCGCGGCCCCCTGCTCCAGATACGAGACGACGGTCTCGCCCCGGGCGATGCCACCGGCGACGAACACCGGCACGGCATCGACATGCGGCAGGATTTCCTGTGCCAGCACCGTTAGCGACACCGGCCCGACATGGCCGCCTGCCTCTGAACCCTCGATCACCAGCGCATCGACACCCGACTTGATCAGGCGCTTGGCCAGAACCAGCGCAGGGGCGAAGGCCACAACCTTTGCCCCGCCATCGCGGATGGCCTTGATGATCGCCCCGGTCGGGATGCCGCCTGCCAGCACGATGTGCCCGACCCCGGCCCTGAGGCACACCTGCACCAGTTCATCGAGTTGCGGGTGCATCGTGATCAGGTTCACGCCGAACGGCATGGTCGTCAGCGCCTGCGTGGCAGCAATTTCCTCGGCCAGACGCTCGGGCGACATGGCACCGCATGCGATGACGCCAAAGCCACCGGCATTGGAAATGGCCGAGACAAGATTGCGCTCGCTGACCCACGACATTGCGCCGCCCATAATGGCATAGCGCGTGCCCAGAAAGTCGCGACCCCGCGCCCACAATGCGTCGAGCATGTCGTGCGCGCGCGCCGCGCGGGAGATGGTCTGTTCAGATGCCGTGGCAGTCAGGGTTTCCATGGGTCAGTTCGCATCCAGTCCATACGCGGTGTGCAGGGCACGCACCGCAAGCTCGGTATAGTCGGACGCGATCAGCACCGAGACCTTAATCTCGCTGGTGGAGATGACCTGAATGTTGATCGAGCGCTCCGACAATGTGCGGAACATCGTGCTGGCCACACCGGCGTGGGAACGCATGCCGACTCCCACGACGCTGATCTTGACCACGTCGCCATCGGTCTGCAGCTCGCCATACTGGATTTCGCCGCGTGCGGCTTCCAGCACCTGCGTGGCACGCGCGAAGTCCGCCTTGCTGACGGTAAACGTCATGTTCGTCAGACCGTCGGCGCCGGTGCTCTGCACGATCATGTCGACATTGACGTTCGCGTCGGTCAGCGGGCTGAAGATTGCTGCGGCAATGCCGGGACGATCCGGGATATGGCGCACCGAAATCTTTGCCTCGTCACGCGAATACGCAATGCCAGCTACCAGTTCCTTTTCCACGATCTCGTCCTCGTCAACCACAATCGATCCCGGCAGGGACCCTTCTTCGGGCGCCCCGGCCCCGGTAAAACTGGAAAGCACCTGAACGCGCACGCGTTCCTTCATCGCCAGTTCGACACTGCGGGTCTGAAGCACCTTGGCCCCGACCGACGCCAGTTCCAGCATCTCTTCATACGTGATTTTATCGAGCTTGCGGGCCTTCTTCACGATCCGCGGATCGGTGGTGTAGATCCCGTCCACGTCCGTATAGATATCGCAGCGATCGGCATGGGTCGCAGCCGCAATCGCAACAGCCGACGTGTCCGAACCACCACGACCCAGCGTCGTCACGCGGCCGTCCTCGGTCACGCCTTGGAACCCGGCGATGACTGGCACGACGCCCGCCTGCATCTCGGCAATCAGTGTTTCGCCCGCAATGCCTTCGATCCGGGCCTTGCCGTGCGCGCTGTCCGTGCGAATCGGAATCTGCCAGCCATGCCAGGACCGGGCGTTCACGCCCAGCGTCTGCAATGCAATCGCCAGAAGACCACTGGTCACCTGCTCGCCAGTGGCCACCACGGCGTCATATTCACGCGCGTCATGCAGGGGGGACAGGGCCTGGCAATAGCCGACAAGCTGGTTCGTGACGCCGGACATGGCCGAAACCACCACCGCGACTTCGCATCCGGCATCGACCTGCGCCTTGACCCGCTGAGCGACGGCGCGAATGCGGTCCAGATCAGCAACGGACGTTCCGCCGAACTTCATCACAATGCGCGGGACACTGCGCGTCATCGTACTCACTCTCCAATCGGGTTCCGCCACGGGGACATTGCGTGCCGCAGCAAGCCGGGTCACATAGACGCCCGCAGCGTTTCCGTCCAGCACTTCGCCGGGAGTCTCTTGTCTCATGACCACGCCATCGCCCCTGCCCCAAGGTCCCGCATCCTCTGTCTCGGCCGAGGAAATCGCCCGTTTCAGCGCCATGGCGCAGGACTGGTGGAACCCCAAAGGCCCGATGCGACCGCTGCACGCCATGAATGGCCCACGCATTGCCTGGAGCGAAAAGCACCTGCGCCCGCTGGCCGAAGCCCGTGGCGGGCAATTGCGTGTCCTCGACCTCGGGTGCGGTGCGGGACTGGCGAGCGAGGCGCTGGCCAAGTGCGGGCACCGGGTTCTCGGCGTCGATGCATCGGCCGATGCGATTCAGGCGGGCCGCGCGCATCTGGCCGCCCATCCGCTGCCCTCCGACGCGGGATCGCTGGAATACGAACATGCCAGCGCCGAAGACCTGATCGCGCGCGGCGAGCGTTTCGACGTCGTCACCGCCTATGAGATCATCGAGCATGTGACCGACCCCGCGATCTTCATGAAGATGATTGCCGACCTGCTGCTGCCCGGCGGGCGGGCCGTGGTCTCGACCCTGAATCGCACGATCCGGTCGCTGGCCATTGCCAAGCTCGGCGCGGAATACGTGTTGCGGCTGCTGCCACGCGGCACGCATGACTGGCGCAAGTTCGTCACGCCAGCGGAACTGGGCCAGTACGCGCGCGGTGCGGGCCTGCGGATGATCGACGTGCGCGGCCTGTCCTACGTTCCGAACACGTGGCGGGAGACGCGGGATCTGGGCGTGAACTATATCGGCGTCGTGACGAAGGACTGATCCTGCAAGACCGCTTAACGCCCGCATGACTTCATCGGGGGCAAAGGCCTGCAACGTGACAATTCCGGGCTCTGCCCGGACCCGGCAGGAACCACAGACCCCTGCACCCCGAAGACTTTTCCAATCGAACGGGCGTCGAGAGGGCAAGCCCTCTCGCGGGTTTCAGGGTAGAGCCCTGAGAGCCCTTCCGTTCGACCTCAGCTTTTCAGCGTGACAAACGCCATGCTGGTCGGGCTGCCGACCGGCGTGAAGTGCCACGTGAAAGACAGCTTGCCAGTCTTCGGATCGACCTTGAACGACGTGATCGAGTCGCTGCGCTGGTTGGTGCAGAACAGATATTGACCCGTCGGGTCGAACATCAGTGCACGACCATAATCGGCGTGCATCCAGATTTCCTCGATCAGCGTCAGGCTGCCGTCGCCAGCGATATGGAACACAGCCAGTGAATCGCCAAGGCGGTTGCTGACATACAGCTTGTCCCCCTTCGGCCCGACCAGAATTTCCGCCGCCAGGGTGGAGCCACGGAAATGCTCGGTCACGGTACTGACGCTCTGACGTGGCTTGATCTCGCCCGTTTCGGGATTGAAATCGGAGACCACGACGCGGGAGTCCTGCTCACCCAGATTATACAGGATCCTGCCGTTCGGGCTGAACGCGAAGTGGCGCGGGGCCGATCCCGGCTCCGCATTCAGGAACGGCGTCTTGGCCGGAACCAGCTTGCCCGCGTCGGTCAGCTTCCAGACATATGTCCGGTCCAGCCCCGCATCGTCGGCCAGCACGAAATGCCCGGACGGGTCGGAATGCACCATGTGCATGTGCGAATGCGAATGGTCGCTGATCGCGAAATTGCCGGTGGGATTGTCTGCCGCACGCTCCGGCATCTTCGGGCCCGTCGCATTATAGACGTCGCTGGCCTCACTCAGGCTGCCGTCCGGCTTGATCGGCAACACCGCGACCGAACCACCGACATAATTGGCGACCAGCACGAACTTGCCATTCATGTGGACCGACAGATGCGCCGGCACCGACCCGCCCGACGAGACTGTGTTCAGCTTCGTCAATGCCCCGGTTTTTGGATCGATCGAAAAAGAGGTCACGCTGCCGTCTTTGGCAGGGTTGAAATCGTCGATCTCGCTCAGCGCATACAGAAAGCGGTGATCGGGTGAGAGCGTGATGAAGGATGGGCTGGCGATGTCGGTGAAGACGGCACGCGGCGTCAGTTCGCCGGTTGCGGTGTTCAACTCGAATGTCGAGATTCCCTTGCCGTTGCCCGCACCGCCCGGAGGCGCGTGATCGGTATAACCCCCGACATAGCACAGGATGCGCGGCCCTTTGGGTAGCGGCCCGAGACCTGAATTGTCGGAAGGCCCGGTATCCAGCGCCGGAGCCGCGACGGCACACGCCGACGACGAAAGCACACCGAGAGTGCCGAGCGCGAAGAGGCGGCGCGACAGAAGCTTGCTGACCATGGAAGTGTTATCGTCCCTCAGAAAAGCAGACGCTCAGCGCATCGCGCAGTCCGGCCCGATGGGCCCTGCGAAGCGCGTCCACGTCTGTGTCTCCCCGAACAACGGAATGCCGACATAGCCGCGCAGCTTCAGCACACCGTCCGTCGGGGACCAGATTCGGGCATGATAGACATGGCCCGTATCGGGGTCGAGGATGTGCCCCTCCCAAGCATCGTCATCATCGGAAATGTGATTGAAACCGGTCAACATCAGGATGTTGCATTCCGACGCGCCATTCACGTCCTTGGGCACCGGACCGGTGTAGCGCATCCCCACCATGCGACCGCAGAGCTGCTGTCCGCACGGCGTGATCGAAAACACACCGTTATGATCCTGCGACAGCCAGAGGCCGAGTTCAGGCTGCGATCCCTGAGTATCGGCCCGGGCGGCACCCGCCAGCAGCCCGAGAACAAGCCACACCCCGAGCGTGACCCTTATCGAGGCGATCACGCCATCAACTATCGGCCAGCGGCAACCACGGCAGCATCCCGAATTCAATGCCCTGCTCATGTAGTGCCTCTTGCTCCTCGGCGGTTGCCCGACCGTAGATGCCACGCTCTTCCCTGTCACCTCGGTGCATCTGCACCATTTCCTCGGCAAAGCGATCGCCGACATCATCGCACGTCCGCTCGACCTCCGCACGCACCCGCATCAGGGCCGCGCGCACCGCGTCGGGGATGCCCGGCGGCGGCGGCGCGACGTCCTGCCGAGGGGCGCGGCGTGGCGACGTCACGACGGCAGGCGCCATCAGCGCCTGCGTCACCTCCGGCGTGCCACATTCGGGACAGGACAGAAGTCCCGTCGTCGACTGGGTGCCAAAGGCCGCGCTGTCGCGGAACCACCCCTCGAACTCATGCCCCTTCACGCACCGGAGCCGGTAACAGATCATAGCCTACGCCCAACAGTACGATCAGGCTGGCATCAGCATGGGATCGAGACGCCCCGCACGCTCCAACGCCATCAGGTCATCGCAGCCGCCGATCGAGACATTGTCGATGAAAATCTGCGGCACCGACGTGCGACCCCCCGAACGCTCACGCGAGGTCAGGCGCTCCTGGGTGCCATGCGGGGCGTCGATTTCCTCGAACGGAACATTCTTCGCGGTCAGCAGCCGGACGGCACGCACGCAATATGGGCAGCCTGGCTGGGTGTAGATCTCGATCTTGGGCATCATATCTTCCACGTAACAAAACGGCAGGGTGCCGCGAAACAATCAGACAGTTAAATTCACATGAATGTGCTGATTTTCAATATCCGCGCGGGAAATATCTTCCATATCCGACCACAGCGTCCGCGCTGCCACCAGCACGTCGACCCGCGCGGCGCCTGCGGACAGCAACACCGAAGCACACGCCGTCAGCGTGGCCCCGGTGGTCAGCACGTCGTCCACCATGACGACATGGCAGCCCGCAATCCGGTCGCGCCATCTCGCCCGCAGCTTGATGCTGCCCACAATCTCAGCCTGTCGCGCCGCGGGCCCCATATGCGCGAGACGCCGGGTGGCGCGCTTGCGCTGAAGCACATCGACCCCCAGCGCCACGCCGCTTGATCGCCCGATCGCGGAGGCCAGCAAAGCGGACTGATTGTAACGACGGGTCCACAGGCGTCGCCTGTGCAACGGCACGGGCACCAGCAGATCGGCCCGCGCCAGAACGTCCTGCCCCGCCCGCGCCATATGATGCCCCAGCAATCGCGCATTCTCGGTGCGATCAGCGTATTTCAGCGGCAGGATCACGTCGCGCACCGCATCGTTATAGACAAAGGCCGCGCGCCCCTGCCCCCAGACCGGTGGCTTGTGCGTGCATCGCGCGCAGACGCCCGCCGCATCGGCCAGACCTTCAGCTGCCAGCGGCACCCCGCATGAGCGGCAGTGTGGGGCCGTAATGAAGCGCAGACGCCCGAAGCACGCCGTGCAGAACGCCCCGTGTGCGCTGGTCTCAGCACCACACGCACCGCAATGCGGCGGCAGAATGAAATCGAGCGCCGATGTGGCGGCCACGGCAACACGCGCCCCAAGCCACGCGCGCATCGGCTTCATTGCGTCATCGGCTCTTGGCATGTCGGCATGAAAGGCGCACATCCGCGTTATGGAAGACAGTGTGATTTTCGACCGTCACGCCGTGCGTCTGCACCGCGATCGCGCCGCGAAGACCATAGGCGACGTCAGCCCGATCCTGAAAGAGGCAGCCGAACGGCTGCTGGAACGGCTGGACGACACGACCTACCGTTTCACGCGGGCGCTGGATATTGGCGGACGCGGCGTGGTGGCCCCGCTGCTGCGCGCCCGGGGGATCGAGGTGGTGTCCTGCGATCTTTCAGCCGCCATGGCCCGGCAGGCCGGGGGCGATTTCGCCTGTGTCGCGGACGAGGAATTTTTGCCCTTTGGGCCGGGCAGCTTCGATCTGGTTGTCGCCAGCCTCTCTCTGCACTGGGTCAACGATCTGCCGGGTGCGCTGGCGCAGATCCGCCACGCACTGAAACCCGATGGCCTGTTCCTGGCCAGCATGCCGGTTCTGCCGACGCTCAGCGACCTGCGAACCGCGCTGGCCGAGGCTGAAACCGAGACACGCGGTGGCATGTCGGCACGTGTTTCGCCCTTCCCCGAATTGCGTGACTGCGCCGGTCTGTTGCAACGAATCGGCTTCGCACTGCCCGTCGCCGATCTGGATGAAATCGTACTGGAATACCGATCGGCCCTAGCGTTGCTGCGTGACCTGCGTGCGGCGGGGGAAGCCAACGCCATCATGGCACGGGACAAGCGCATGCCGCCCGCTGCACTGTTTCCCATGACGGTCTCGGCCCTCAGCCGTGAGGACGGACTGACGCTGCCGCTGCGACTGGCGATGATGACGGGCTGGGCACCGGCCGCATCTCAACCGAAACCGTTGGCACCGGGTGCGTTCATAATGCCGCTGGAACAGGCATTGAAAGCTGCTCCCGACAGCGACAACCCGGATCACAATCAAGGTTAAAGGGGCGTTTGCGCACCATCGTGCGCCAAAATCTGCCTGACGGCCTTGATGAAATGCCCGGTGATGTCCGCCCGGCTGCTGGATTTATCGCGGCGTTGCCGGCTCCAGCGTGACGACTGTCGCGTCGATCGTCACCTTGCCCGCATCTTCGAAATTCACGGTCACGCGGTGCTCCACCGCCGACTGGACCTGACCCAATCCCCACTCGGGATGGGCAGGATGGGTCACGAACTGGCCCGGCTCCAGAAAGGAGCGAAATACCGATCCGTTTCCCATCCCCAATCTTAATGCCCCGCGTTTTCGCCCGAAAAGTCCGGTGCCTGCAGACCTGACTGCTCAAGCTGTGCCGCAACCTCCGCCTTCAGGCGTTCCAGCCCTTGCTCGCTCTGCGCCTCGCAGCGGGCCACCAGAACGGCCTGCGTGTTCGAAGCGCGCAGCAGCCACCAGCCATCCGACGTGTTCACCCGAACGCCATCGATCGGTGATACGTTGGCACCGCTGGCCTGCAGACGGGCGGCGACCTCGGCAATCACGTCGAACTTGCGGATGTCCGGGCAGTCGAAACGCAGTTCCGGGGTCGCGATGGTCTGCGGCAGTGCATCGCGCACATCGGACAATGGCGTCCCGAGGCGCGCCGTAATGCCCAGCATACGCACAGCGGCATAAATCGCATCGTCGAAGCCGTACCATTTGTCGGCGAAGAAGATGTGCCCCGACATTTCACCCGCCAGCGGCGACTTCGTTTCTGCCATCTTCGACTTGATCAGCGAATGACCGGTCTTCCACATCAGGGGCGTACCGCCAGCACGCTCGACTTCGTCGAACAGCACCTGGCTGGCCTTGACGTCGGCAATGATCGTGCCGCCCGGATGGGTCTTCAGCACATCACGCGCCAGAATAACCAGCGTCTGATCGCCCCAGAGGATCTGGCCCTTATTGTCGACAACACCGATCCGGTCCGCGTCGCCATCGAACGCGATACCGATATCGGCCTTTTCCGCCTTCACGGCAGCGATGATCTGTTCAAGATTTTTCGCAACCGTCGGGTCCGGGTGATGCGCGGGGAAAGTCCCGTCTATTTCAGCGTTGAGCACAAGATGCTCGCCCGGCAGAAAGCGCACCAGTTGCGCCAGAACGTCGCCCGCCGCCGAATTGCCGTTATCCCAGACGACCTTCAACTGCCGATCGCCACCGTCCCAGTCTTCCAGCACGCGCGCGATATAGGCCTCGTGCACGTCGATGTCGCGGACGGAACCCGGCTGTTCGGGCACCACGTCGCCCGCAGACGCCAGCGCACCCAGTTCCCGGATCTGCGCGCCAAAGAACGGCTTGTTGGCAAACATCATCTTGAAGCCGTTATAATTCGGCGGGTTGTGACTGCCGGTCACCATTACCGCGCCATCGGCCTTCTGCGTCACGGAGGCGAAATACAGCATCGGTGTCGGGCAGAGACCCACGCGGATCGCTTCGATACCGGAAGCGACGATGCCCTGAACCAGCGCACGTTCCAGTTCCGGCGACGACAGACGCCCGTCATAACCGACGGCAACCGTCCGGCCGCCATTACGGGCAACCATCGAACCGAAAGTACGCCCGATGGCATAAGCATCGGGCGCTTGCAGTGTCTCACCCACGATCCCGCGAATGTCGTATTCGCGCAGGCTCGTGGGCTCGAAATCGTGCGAAAAAGACACCCTTACTTTCCGGTGTATTTTTGCAGGAACAGTTTGACGGCCTCTGCCAGATCAGGACGCTGAAGCGAGAACGCGATCTGCGCCTCGAGGAAGCCTGCCTTGTCACCGCAATCGAAACGCTCGCCCTTATAGCGCAGACCATGGAACGGCTGATGGCCGATCAGCTTGGCCATAGCGTCGGTCAACTGGACCTCGCCACCTGCGCCCTTCTCCAGCTTGGAGAGCGGCTTCATGATCTCGGCCGTCAGGATGTAGCGACCGATGATCGACAGGTTGGACGGTGCATCCTTGGGATCGGGCTTTTCGACCAGCCCCTTGATGTCGACCAGACGGCCGTCATCGGACTTCACATCCAGAATACCGTATTTGTTGGTGCGCTCCCGCGGCACTTCCTCGACCGCGACCACATTGCCGCCGGTCTCGTTATAGACTTCGACCAACTGCTTGAGACAGCCCGTCTTGGCCTGCACGATGTCGTCGGGCAGCAGGATCGCAAACGGATCGTCGCCAATGAAAGAGCGTGCGCACCAAATGGCATGACCAAGGCCCAGCGGTTCCTGCTGACGCACGGCGACCAGCGAGCCGGCGTCGATACCGGACGGGATCAGCGCTTCAAGAGCTTCTTTCTTTCCGCGCTCGCGCAGGGTCGTCTCAAGCTCGAACGCAACATCGAAATAGTCGATCAGCGAGTCTTTGCCGCGCCCGGTAATCAGGCAGAATTCTTCGATACCGGCTTCACGGGCTTCGTCGATCGCATACTGGATCAAGGGCCGATCGACGACCGGAAGCATTTCTTTCGGCATCGCCTTGGTTGCGGGCAGAAACCGGGTTCCCATGCCTGCCACGGGCAATACTGCTTTGCGTAAGGGCTTGATCACCAAACTATACCTTCTCTGACTCAGGGAACTCACCAGTCGAGTCATTCGACCAAAAAACGAATCCGCTTTGCGTGCAGTCTGATCCCGAACTTGGGCAAAAGGACGACACACGCTTTCAGGATCGTGTGAGCGCTACATTTGACCGGGCGTGGGCCTCTCGCAAGCCGTGCGGGCGATGATTTAACGATATTTATATAAAACGGTTGCGCAGGCGATCTCATCAAGGCGCAGAGAGATCAGGCCAAGCGCAGACTGCCGGCTTGCGTCAAAACAAGACGGGTCACGATCATCATAACTTTATGGGAAAGGCTTTGCCGCCGGAGTGATACGGCATCTCCCGGAGATGCGCGCGGCACAGTTACACCGACTAGATCGGTGCACATGCGTCGTATTTTCCGGAGAACAGACCGGGTTCCACGAAGGAACCGATCAGGGTCACGATGGTGCGGCCAAGAAGACTCGAACTTCCACGGGGTTGCCCCCACAAGCACCTCAAGCTTGCGCGTCTACCATTCCGCCATGGCCGCATCGTGACAACCGGTCTCGCCTGAGCGATACCCGCTGACGAGCGCCGTATAACCGATGCAGATTGAGCAGGCAATGACCCTTAGCACGTTTTCACAAATTCAATGGCAGCGGTCCGAAAATCACGTCCCGTATGAGGTCTCCCTTGCGGAAATGGAGGCTCGGGTTGCCGCGATCCACGCCGGAACCGCTTCGGAATCCGTCTGGTTGCTGGAACATCCGCCCCTGTTCACCGCCGGCACGTCCGCGCGCGATTCGGACCTGTTCAACCCGCGCAACCTGCCGACATATCGTGCGGGACGCGGCGGGCAATGGACCTATCACGGGCCGGGCCAGATGGTTGGCTACGTGATGCTGGACCTGACACGCCCGCACGGCGACGTGCCGCCGCGCGACTTGCGGGCCTACGTCTGCGCGCTGGAATCGTGGCTGATCGCCATCGTCGGGCGGTTCGGCATCCGGGGGGAGCGGCGCGAGGGCCGTATCGGCGTCTGGGTGACGGGTGCCGACGGGCGCGAATCAAAGATCGCAGCACTGGGCGTGCGAATCACCCGCTGGGTCAGTTGGCACGGCGTCGCCCTGAACGTGGCACCCGATATCGCGGATTATGACGGCATCGTGCCGTGCGGCATCCGCGAATTCGGTGTCACGTCCCTCGCCGATCAGGGTGTGACGGCCAGCATGGACGAGGTCGCGATCGTCATGCGCGAATGCTGGGACGAGATTTTCGGCCCCTCAGCCTGAAGGCGGCGTGAAAAGGCCGGGACCAAAGGTTGCGCCGGTCTTTACATCGACCAGATGCAGCACGATGCGATGCTGCCGGGCGTCCACCCCCTGCAACCCGATCAGCGACAGATGGCCGCCATTATCGGCAAAGGACAAGGTCAGTGCGCCCTCCGTGGGGGCGTCGGCGCGGACCAGCGTCACCTGAAGCGCGCCGGGCACATGCTGTACCGCGCTGACGCGAATGGCGCCGGACAGGCGGATCGGCGTCTGCAGCAACAGTCCCAGCGGGTTGCGTGACAGTGCAATGCGCGTCAGCGACCCGTTCAGATCGTCATACAGCACCAGATGCCCGTCACCAGCCACCATCTGCATCGTATGCGGGCTGACGTAATCCAGCCGCATGTGACCCGGATCGTAAGACAGTGTTCCGCCACCGGTGCCACCGTCCGGCCAGGTCTGGACGAAATGCGCCGTCATGCCGTGCAACCCGTTCAGATAGGCCTCGACACGTGGCACATCGCCTGAGACTGGCGCGGGGGTCGGGGTGCCTGCGCAGGCAGCAAGCCCGACCAGTCCGACTGCCGCAATCACCGCGCGCATCATGCTCGCACCCCGCATCAGACTGGGAGCCGCGCTGATTCGGCGGGGGTCCGCAGGCTCAGCGCCAACGCGTGCAGGCCGCCCTCGAACTCTGCTGCCAGCAGGTCATGCACGATGCGCGACCGCTGCACCCGGTTCACGTCGTTGAACGCCGCGCTGACCACGAACACATTGTAATGCGTCTCCCCGGCAGCGGCCGCGCCGGAGTGCCCTGCGTGACGGGCGCTGTCGTCGATCACTTCGATCACTTCCGGCGACAGGGCCTCACGCAGCCGGTGCTCTATCCGTTGAGCGCGTGACAGGGGGAGCGTGTGCGCGTCCATACGAAAATTCCTTGAATGTCCTAAGAGCGTTGATTCCGCACATGACGGTTTTCCGCAAGGGACCAGCGGGCCCATCATCTTCATGTTGGGCTCCGGTCGCCCCAGCGCAACAGGTTACGAAAAACGTAGAAAAGCAGTCTTGCGCGCACCTGTCTTCGACGCACATAAGTCGCGTAATGACCCGCAAGCCCACCCGCCACCGCGCGTTTGACCCGGACCCCGAGGCACCGACACGTTGCTGCGACATGCGCGATTGTCTGGAGCCGGCAGGGTACCGCGCACCGCGCTCCCGTGACAGTCTGAACCAGTATTTCTGGTTCTGCCTCGAGCATGTTCGCGCGTACAACGCGAACTGGGATTATTATCGCGGCATGACGCCAGGGCAGATCGAAAACCATCTGCGCGCTGACATCCTGTGGCAGCGGCCCACATGGAAGCTCGGCCAGCGCGGCGGTCAGGTATTCAATGAGGAAGACGTGCTCGACCCGCTGGACGTTCTGGGTGCGGCGCGCGAAAGCCGTGCTCGAGCCAAACAGCGCGGAGCCGGGCAGAAAACGTCGCCGGAAAATCGCGCCCCGGAGCCACTGCGCCAGCCACTTATTGCGCTGGGGCTGGACTGGCCGGTGTCGATGGACGACCTGAAATCCCGCTACAAGACCCTTGCGCGCCTGCATCACCCGGACGCGAACGGTGGCGACCGCGAGTCCGAGGAGCGGCTGAAGATCATCAATGTCGCATATTCCGCCGTGCGCCAGCATCTGACGCAGCACGAATTCGGCAAGACGGGCTGAACGGGCCCTCCGCCCTTGACCCGCGGGCCCTGATCGCCTGAACTTGCAGGACCCTTGCACCAGCCGCACAGGACGGGACGGATTTTTTTCATGAACGATTTGCCGGCCAACGACGCGCCCGAGACCGTCTTCACGCGGGACGACAATTTTCCTCCGACCAGCGCCTTGACCGCGCCGGACCTCACCGTGTCCGCGCGTGAGGTGTTCGGCATCGACAGCGACCTGATGGTTCCGGCCTTTTCGCTTCGCACCGAACACGTGCCGCAAACCGACCCGACCTATCGATTTGATCACGACACGACGCTCGCGATTCTGGCGGGCTTCGCGTTCAACCGGCGCGTCATGGTCCAAGGCTATCACGGCACCGGCAAGTCATCGCACGTTGAACAGGTGGCGGCTCGGCTGAACTGGCCCTGCGTGCGGATCAACCTCGACAGCCACATTTCGCGTATCGATCTCGTCGGCAAGGACGCGATCGTGCTGCGCGATGGCAAGCAGATCACGGAATTCCGCGAGGGGCTGCTGCCGTGGGGTCTGCAGCACCCCTGCGCGCTCGTGTTCGACGAATATGACGCAGGCCGCCCGGACGTGATGTTCGTCATCCAGCGCGTGCTGGAGATTGAGGGGCATCTGACGCTGCTCGACCAGAACCGGGTTATCCGCCCGCACCCGTTCTTCCGTCTGTTCGCCACGGCCAACACCGTGGGTCTGGGCGACACGACCGGCCTGTATCATGGCACGCAGCAGATCAATCAGGGGCAGATGGATCGCTGGAACATCGTGACCACCCTGAACTATCTGCCGCACCCGCAGGAATGTGCCATCATCCGCGCCAAGATGGGCACCGACGCGAACGACAAGGCCGCGATCAAGCAGATCGAGAGCATGGTCGCGCTGGCCGATCTGACGCGTGCCGGTTTCATCGCGGGCGATATCTCGACCGTCATGTCGCCACGCACCGTGATCTCGTGGGCAGAGAACCACAAGATTTTCGGCGATCTGGAATTCGCGTTCCGGCTGTCGTTCCTGAACAAGTGCGACGAAGCCGAACGCGCAACGGTGGCCGAATATTATCAGCGCTGCTTCAACAAAGACCCGCTCGCCAGCCGTAGCTGACGCGCGCAAGCGGTAGGGCGACGCATGGCCGACACCAAAGACACCAAGGGGGCCTCCGGCACGCAACAGACGCGTGCCGAGATCTTCAAACGCGCAACGGTCGGTGCCCTGCGCGCCATGGGCGGCCGCAACGATACCGAGGTGACGTTCCATGCCGGAAACGCCCCCTCGGCGGTGTCCACGGCTGAGCATGTGCGCCTGCCGCTGCCGTCCCGCCAACTGACCAGCGACGAAATGGCCCGCATCCGGGGCGTCGCGGACGCGCAGGCCCTGCGGCTGCGTCATCACAACCGCTCCGTCCACGCTGAGCGCGGCCCGAGCGAGCGTGTGGCGCGCGATGCTTACGACGCGCTGGAACAGGCGCGGGTGGAGTCGGTTGGCAGTCGTCACATGGCGGGTGTGCAGGCCAATCTGCGCCGCAAGCTGGAACAGGATCTGCGCGACGCCGGGCACGACCGGATCGGCTCACGCGACGAACTGCCCGCCCCCGTGGCCCTTGGGCTGCTGGCGCGGGAGCGTCTGACCGGCGAGCCGGTGCCGGAGATGATGCGCGCGGTTCTCGACCAGTGGCGGGCAAGCCTGCCGGACGGTGCCACGACGGCACTGCAGGAGATGGAGCGCCTCCAGAACGATCAGACGGGCTTTGCGCGCGCCGCCCGCCGGCTGCTGGCCGCCTGCGAACTGGTAGAGGCCGAGCAGGAAGAACCCGACGAAGAAGGCAACGACGACTCCGCCGACGAGAGCGAGGAAGGCGAGGACGAAAGCCAGGATTCGCAGTCCGAGCAGGAAGAGCAGGCCGAACAGGAAGAAGATGACGAGGGCGGCTATCAACCCCAGTCGGCGCAGGGCACGTCCCGCGACACCGGCGAGGAGGAGGACACCGACGACGAGGGTTCTGACGGTTCGGAGGAAGCGTCAGGCCCGCAGGACGAACTGCCGGAACCGTCCACCGAGGTCTCCCCCGCCTATCGCGCTTTCACCACCAGCTTTGACGAGGAAATTGCGGCAGAAGATTTGTGCGATGCCGATGAACTGACGCGCCTGCGCCAGCAGCTCGATCAGCAATTGCTGAACATGCAGGGCGTGGTCTCGAAACTTGCGAACCGGTTGCAGCGCCGCCTGATGGCCCAGCAGACGCGCGCGTGGGAATTCGACCTCGAGGAAGGCATCCTTGATGCCGGACGCCTGTCGCGGGTTGTCATCAACCCGACGCTTTCCCTGTCCTACAAACACGAACGCGACACCGATTTCCGCGACACGGTCGTCACGCTGCTGATCGACAATTCCGGCTCGATGCGCGGTCGCCCTATCTCGGTCGCGGCGATGTGTGGCGATATTTTGGCCCGCACGCTGGAACGCTGCGCGGTCAAGACCGAGGTGCTGGGCTTTACCACGCGTGCGTGGAAGGGGGGACAAAGTCGGGAGAAATGGGTCGGCGCGGGCAAGCCCCCTGCCCCCGGACGCCTGAACGACCTGCGCCACATCATCTACAAGGCCGCTGACACCCCGTGGCGTCGTTGCCGCCGCAATCTCGGCCTGATGCTGCGCGAGGGGCTGCTGAAGGAAAATATCGACGGCGAGGCCCTGCTGTGGGCGTGGCGCCGTCTTCAGGGCCGGCCCGAAAGCCGGAAGATCCTGATGGTCATTTCCGACGGTGCGCCGGTCGACGACAGCACGCTGTCGGTCAATCCGGGTTCGTATCTTGAGGCCCATCTGCGCGAGGTAATCGCGCAGATCGAGGGCCGACGCGGTGTGGAACTGGTCGCAATCGGCATCGGTCACGACGTGACACGGTATTACCGACGCGCCGTGACCATCACCGATGCCGAGGAACTGGGCGGCACGATGATGCAGAAACTCAGCGAACTGTTCGACGAAAGCACGCCAAAGCGGGGCCGCAGGGCGGCCTGACCAAGCGGGCCTTCAGGCGGTTGTGCGCCGCCGGGCCAGCATCAGCACGCCGTCGACCAGTGCATCAATATCCGCGCGCTGGGTTCGATGGTTCACGATTGCCGCACGAATGGCCTTGCAGCCTGAGATGGTCGTGGTCGACGGGGCGGCAATACCGGCCTCGTGCAGATCCTTGACGATTTCGACATTCAGAACATCGACGTCCTTGTCTGCATGAACACGAAAACATACGATGTTCAGCGTGACGGGCGCCAGCAGTTCCATCTCCGGCGCGGCTTCCACGCGTCGCGCCAGATAACGTGCCAGATCGCAACACGTATCGACCATCTGACCCAGCCGCACGCTGCCGTAGGTGCCAAGCGTCATCCAGACTTTCAGGGCACGGAACCCGCGCGAAAGATCCGGCCCCAGATCGCAGAACCACGGCGCGTTGGCGGCTAGGCCCCGGTCCTCTCGCGTCAGATAGGCCAGCGACTGCGCAAAGGCCGCGGCATGCAGCACCGGATCGCGGATCAGAACGCAGCCCGCATCGTAAGGCACCTGCGCCCATTTATGGAAATCGAACGCCAACGAGTCGGCGTCCGCGATACCATCGAGCAGAGGACGCAGCGTCGGGGACAGCATCGCGAGCGCGCCAAATGCCGCATCGACATGGAACCACAGGCCAAATCGCCGCGCGACACCCACGATGGCCCGCAGATCGTCAACCGCGCCGACATCCACCGTGCCGGCCGAAGCCACGACCATGAACGGTTCCAGCCCTGCGGCCAGATCGGCTTCGATCGCCGCAAGAAGGGTATCGGGACACATCTGGTGGTTTTCATCGACCGCAACCAGCCGCAGCGCGTCGGTACCGAGACCGCACAGATCGAACGCGCGCGGCACGCATCCGTGTGCCGTTGTCGCGGCATAACCGACCAGTCTGCGCCCCGTCAGGCCCGCCGCCCGCATCGCAACGCCATCAGGACGCGCACGGGATGCCGTCACAATGGCGATGAAGTTCGCCATGGACGATCCTGTCACCAGCAGGCCCGACGTCTCTGGTGGCATGCCGACCATCTGTGCGGCCCACCCGATGACCGCACGCTCGACCTCGACCGGGGCGTGATCCCGGCCACCGCAATTGGCGTTCAACCCCGCCGCCAGCATCTCCGCCAGCATACCGACGCCAGTGCCTGCACCATGCACCCAGCCCATGAACCGTGGGTGCGTGTTGCCGGTCGCATAGGGCGCGATCAGCGTCTGAAACTGCGCATACAGACCCTCCGGACTGCTGCCATGTTCCGGCAGGGGCGTGCGGATTTCTTTGCGCGCCGCCTGCGGCATGGGCTGCCAGACCGCACGGTCCGATTGCGTCTCCAGGCGGTCGATCATGTCGTCGAGCATCCTGTGGCCCAGGGCGCGCAGGCCGTTCCAGTCGTCCGGGTCGAGCCCTGCCATAATTTCCTCTCCACGCCATCGATGGTGATTCTGCCACATTCCCGCTGGAGAACCGCCGCGCGCGAACTATATGCTGTCGTGCCATGGCGTGATACTGCACACAGCGGCCGCCGCGCCGGTCGAAGGTATGAGGTTGTTGATGTTCTTCGAAGGTTTCGCCCAGCGTGACGTGACGGTGGGCGGTGTAACGTTTCGACTCCGTCAGGCAGGCACTGGCCCCATGGTCATGCTACTGCACGGTCAGCCGCAGACACATGCGGCGTGGCACGCTGTGGCTCCGGTACTGGCACGGACGCATACGGTTGTCTGCCCGGACCTGATGCCCGCGCGCGGCGCTGACGCGATGGTGCAGGATCTTCTGGCACTGGCACGCTCTCTGGGTTTCGAGAATTTCTGCGTCGCCGGACAGGATCTTGGCGGTCTGATCGCTGCCCGCATGGCCTTGATCGCGCCTGAGCGAATTGTGCGACTGGCCCTGCTGGAATGTGTTCCGCCCCCGGAACATAGCGGCCGAGCCGACATGGCGTTCGAGCTTTCGACCTATGAAAGCTGCTGGTTCGGGCAACTGCATCCGAAAGCGGAAGCGCGCTCTATCCTGCCGCCATCCGAATGGCGCACATCTGATGCAAGCGATGTTTTCCCGACCGAAGCAATCGAGGACTATCGCACCGCGACACTCTGGCGCGATGGCGCTGGCAATGCCCTGTCGTTCCAGCCCTTGCTTGGTGCGGGCGATGACCGGCGGGTGACGTGCCCGACATTGGTGCTGTGGGGTCGAGAGGGGCGCAATGGCGGATGGTACGATCCCGCGTCGCTCTGGCGCCCCTATCTGACCGAGGCGGCGACATCCAGAGAACTCGACGGCGGGACATTCCTGGCCGAGGAAGCCTCGGTCGAGACGTCCGCCGCACTGGCAGCGTTTTTTGACGTGGGCACTAACTGAACAGCGACAATAATCCCGTCGATGAGGAGGAGGATGTCCCCGAGGTGAACAGCGACAGGATGCCGGTGTTCGTGCCGTCCGATCCGTAGAGCGACAGCAACGTCGGTGTGGGCGTCGTGGTCTGCGGATTGAACTGCAGGATCGCGAGATAGCGTTCGGCGTATTGCTGGATTTTCGCAGGCGTCGAGAAATCGCTCATGCTGACCTTGTTCTGCAGCATGTGGACCTGTTGGTCGTAACTCAGCGCGCCGAATTCGGTCGGGTCATATCCGCTGACAGTTTCCACCACTTTCAGCAGGGTCGAGTCTGACATCAGCCCGGCCAGCGTGGTGACACCGGAGGCCTTGCGCGTGAAATAAAGCGCATTGTCCAGTCCAGGTGTGGCCGTTCCCTCCGACGTTTCGAACTGCCCCGTCATGTATCCCTGCACGATCGACGAGACCGTATCGCTCGAAGCGAAAGGAGACGGGTCCCAGCTTGAAAAGGCGGTCGCGAAGGCCTTCCACGTCGCGTTCCCGGACGTAACCGCCAGAGATGTTTTCGACGTCGGATCCTGTGTCATCAGGTCCTTCAGCACGGCGGTCTCGTTTATGATGGACGACATGCCGTAGGCACCGAGCACCACCTTGAGGGCGGAATAATTGTCGAGCAGTGCAGACGCCGACGTCAGGGACGGTGCCGACTGTTCGAATTTTTTAACAAGGCCGGCATCAGTGCAATCGGTCTTCGTATAGGTCGCTACCGAGGCGGTTTCGTCCTTGGTATCGAGGATATACTGCCCGACGGCGGACAGGCCGCTGACGCTGGTCATAAGGCTCCGTGCCCCCTCAATCGATGCTGGCCGATGCGACTGTCCGGGCGTTGCTCCGGGCAGTGACTTGCGCTCCGAACATGAACGCAGAGCCCTAACAAAGCGTTAAAGCGCTGAACCACTCGGTCTCGCGCCCGATGGCCCCACTTTTCCCTTGGCGAACGCCCGGAATCTTGCTTCGCTAAGGCAACAAAGAGTCGCAGACGAGGAGCTTCAGAATGACATCCTCGTGCCGGATTACCGACACCGCACCACGGTCGGATTTCGCATGACAATGACCGACATCCCGGCTGCGCCGCGCTCCGGCGCTCTGGCACAGTATGATGCCGGCGGATTTTACTGCGAGATGACGAATCGCGGATCGGCCGCCCCCGCGCAAATCCGCGATCTGGTGGCCCATCTCGATTCGTTCGATGTCGAGCAACTGCGGCAGCGCGCAACTTCCGCCGAAGCGGAACTCTACAATCTCGGCATCACGTTCACCGTATATTCCGAGCGCGACTCCATCGACCGCATCCTGCCGTTCGACCTGATCCCGCGCATCATCACAGCCGCCGAATGGACCAGCCTTGAAGCGGGCGTGCGCCAGCGGGTGGCGGCGCTGAACATGTTCCTGTGGGACATCTATCACGACCAGAAGGTGCTCCGAGACGGCGTGATCCCCAGGGAACTGGTGCTTGGAAATGCCAACTACCGCAAGGAGATGCAGGGACTGGACGTGCCGGGCGGCACCTATGTCCATATTTGCGGCACTGACCTGATCCGGGACGAAACGGGACAGTTTCTGGTGCTGGAGGACAATGCGCGCACGCCATCGGGCGTGTCCTACGTGCTGGAAAACCGGCAGATGATGCTGCGGGTGATGCCGGACCTCGCCAAGGACATCAATCTGCGTTCGGTCGGAGAGTATGGGCACCAGTTGCACGCCGCGCTCGCCGATGTGGCGCCGGAGGGTATTCTGGACCCGCAGGTCGTGCTGCTGTCGCCCGGCATCTTCAATTCCGCGTATTTCGAGCATGTGTTTCTGGCCCGCGAAATGGGCGTGCCGCTGGTCGAAGGGCGCGACCTGATCGTGCGCGACGACCGGGTGTATATGCGGACCACCGCGGGCCTGCGCCCCGTGCACACCATCTATCGCCGGGTCGACGATGCTTTCCTCGACCCCGAATGTTTCAACCCCGAAAGCATGCTGGGCGTGCCGGGTCTGGTGCGTGCCTATCGCGCGGGCAACGTCACGCTGGCCAACGCCGTGGGTACCGGCGTGGCCGACGACAAGGCCGTCTATGCCTATATGCCGCGGCTGATCCGTTATTATCTGGGCGAGGACGCAATCCTGCCGAACGTACCAACCCAGATCTGCGGCGAGGCCGAGGGCCTGCAATATACACTCGATAACCTGCGCGATCTGGTGGTCAAACCGGTCGGGGAGTCCGGAGGGTATGGCATGATCATCGGCCCGCATGCCTCGGCGGAGGAAATCGAGTCCTTTCGCAAAACCCTGCTGGCTAATCCGGCAAATTACATCAGCCAGCCGGTCGTCAAACTCTCAGTCGCGCCGACGCTGTGTCCCGATGGTGTCGAAAAGCGGCATGTCGATCTTCGACCTTTTGCCGTGACGGGCCGGTCTACCTGGGTGCTGCCCGGGGGGCTGTCGCGCGTGGCACTGCGTAAAGGCTCGCTGGTGGTCAATTCCTCGCAGGGTGGCGGCTCGAAAGATACGTGGGTGCTGGCATGACGATCGATTTCGCGGCATTGGGCGTGCGACCCGGGATCGATCTGCTGTCGCGCTATGCCGAGTGCATGGTGTGGCTGGGGCGGTATCTGGAGCGCATCGAGAACCTCGCACGCCTGATCGACGTGACCGAGACGTTCGTGCGGACCGGCAACGCCACGAATGCCTGGCAATCCATTATCGACATCAACGCCGATGGCGAGCGATTTGCCGAATTCAGCGACCATATCTCGGCCGAGACGGTCATCGCGTTCTATGTCACCGCCCGGAACAATCCGAATTCCATCGTATCGCTGGCCCATGCGGCACGGGAAAATGCACGCTCCGTGCGCCCCATGATCTCGACCGAGATGTGGACGCATCTCAATATGTTCACCAATTTCCTGCGCGGCCTGACCGACCAGCAGGCGCATTACAGCCGGATTTCGGCCCTCTGCACGCGCATCAAGCAGGAGTGTCAGGCACAGGCCGGCATCACCGAAGGGACGCTGTACCGGGACCAGGCGTGGCAGTTTTACATGATCGGGCGCTCGATCGAGCGGGCCGATCAGGTCACGCGCCTGATCGACATCAAGTATCATGCCCTTCTACCTGTCGAGGCCTCGGTAGGTTCCGCTGTGGATGCCAGCCAATGGACAGCGGTCCTGCGATCGGCTGCCGGGTATCATGCGTTCCGGAGGTTGCTGCCACGTGAGCTGAGCCCGGCGACGGTGTCCGGATTCCTGTTGAAGAATGAGGGGTTTCCGCGCTCTCTGGCGACGGCACTGCGCCAACTGTCGACATCGCTGACGGCATTGCGGGTGGACTATAACCTGCGGAGCGGCGCGCATATTACCGAGCGCCTGGAAGAAGTACGCGCGATCCTGACCGGTCAGACGATCGAACAGATCATCATCCGCGGGCTGCACGAATTCATGGACTGGATTCAGATGGAGCTTCAGGCAATTCAGGCCGGGATCGGCAGCGCGTTCTGGCCGCAGCTCATCGTCGATCACCCGTCCATGAGCCAGAGCCAGTCGCAGTCCTGACGGAATCCATACGCTGGCGGCAGACGTTCCGATCGGGGAAAAGAGCGTTTCTCGCCGGTCTGCCCGTTCAACAAAAGACTGGTTTTTCCCCGGAGTTCGTCCGTAACATCCGCCGATGAATGTCCTCGCGCCCTCTGACTTCTCTACGCGGCCGACCCTGCAGCAGGTGGAGATCTTCTTCGACCTGACCTGCCCATGGTGTTACGTCGCTGGCGCGCGGTTGACCCGCTCACTCGGGTTGCTGACCGGAGGGGTGGAGCGTTTCGGGCCCGGGGCGGTGCCGGTCTTGTGGCGACCGTTCCTGCTCGATCAGTCGATCCCGCCGCATGGGGTCGCGCGCCAAGCCTATTTCCTGCGCAAATTTGGCAGCGAAAGCCGCGCCCGCCGGTTTTATGGCGTACTTGCCGAACTTGGCGCTGAGGAGGGGCTGCGGTTTGCGTTCGACGCGATGCAGACCATCCCCCCAACACTCGATGCCCACCGTATACTGTTCTGGCTTCGTCGCTTTGGCGTCGCCGAAGCCGTGACCCTGTATGCCGAACGGCTGATGCGGGCGCATTTTGCCGAAGGGGCAGTCATCAGCGACCCCACGACCCTTGCCTGTCTGGCTGTCGAGACCGGCGTCGCCTCGGCGGCGGAGGTCACGTTGCTGCTTCAGGGCCGCACGTTCATGGCCGAGGTTCTGCACGAACATGCCGAGGCCCAGCGGCGGGGTGTGACCGGCGTCCCGTGCGTGGTGGCCGATGGACTGGCGATTTCGGGGCTTCAGGATGAGAAAGTTCTGGATGCCATCCTTTTGGCCGCGATTTCCTGATCTGCTTCAGGCCGCGTCGGGTGCGACGGTGCCCTCCGGCGCGGCGGATGCGCTGAAACGACGCGCAAGGATGGCACAGACGAACAACTGGATCTGGTGATACAGGATCAGCGGCAATACGACCATGCCGACTGTGGCGCTGGGGAACAGCACGCTGGCCATCGGGACGCCAGACGCCAGCGTCTTTTTCGATCCGCAGAACATGATGGTGATTTCGTCCGCACGCCCGAAGCCAAGGGCGCGACTGCCAAAGCCAGTCGCCAGCAGGACCAGCGCCAGCACCAGCCCGTCAGCACACGCGATCAGACCGAGCGCAGACAACGGCAGCTTGTGCCACAGCCCTTCAACCACCGCGCTGCTGAACGCGGTATAGACCACGATCAGGATGGAGCCACGATCGCTGAGCGACAGCAGGGCCTTGTTTTTACGCGCCCAGGCACCGATCAGCGGCTGCATCAACTGCCCGGCGATGAATGGCAGCAACAGTTGATAGACGATATCCAGCGGGTTCTGCCCTCCACCCGAGCCATGCATCGATAGAACCAACCCGACCAGAACCGGCGTAAGGAAGATGCCGAAAATGTTCGATGCCGTCGCAGCGCAGACCGCCGCGGGCACATTGCCCTTTGCGATGGAGGTGAACGCGATCGAAGACTGAACCGTCGAAGGCAGGCAGCACAGGAAGAGAATGCCCTGCCAGATTTCAGGGGCAAGCAACGGGCGGAAAGCGGCCCGCATGGCCAGGCCCAGAAGAGGAAAGACCACGAAAGTCGTGGCAAGGATCACCAGATGCAGCCGCCAGTGACTGGCCCCGGCAACAATTGCCTGCCGGTCCAGCCGCGCGCCTTGCAGGAAGAACATCAGCGCGATGACGACCGTTGCCAGCCACTGGAAAACCGGGACCGCGGCACCATGACAGGGAATGACAGTAGCAAGCGCAACGGTCGCCAGCAGGCACAGCAGAAACGGATCGAGCTTGGGCATCAGCAATGTTCCCCGACAGTCCGGCAACGGCTCCGCAGGCCCGAATTGGCCGCCTGCCCTGTCACCGTGTTTGTATGAACAGGATCGCCACAAATTTTACAATCGTGCCAGTTGCCGGAACGCCGTGTCTCGGCCACGGTGTCGTCGCATGAAACAAATCCTGCTTCTCTCCGCTGCCCTGCTGATCGCGACCCCGGCCTGCGCGCTCGCGCAATCCGCGCTGCCCAACTCCTGCGCGGAGACATCCGTGGCACACACGCAGGTGGACGCGCATCATTTCAGCGCCTCCGGGTTCGCGATGACCATCCCCGGCAGTCGTGCCAGCCTGGACGCCGCCGGTGTGACGCTGGACGATCCGGGCAGGGTTCTGGACGGTGGCGCGTTACAGCAACTCAGCGATCTCGCATCGGTCGCATTGCTGGCGTCGATCACGGGTCACCATAATTTCGGCTGCAACGGCCCTTGGATGAAACGTACGGCGCGCAACTATGCCACCTCGGTCATTGCCGGTGCGCGGCCCGACATCACCTGGCACGATCTGACGGTGCATCAGGGCCCCGTGACCGTGCATGCCGGCGCAGCGCACCTCCAGCTTTCAGGGCAGGATGGTGGCGAACTGCGGTTGGATATCCGCTTCGATCACGTGACGCTCAATGGCACGGGCGGCGACGTTCTGGCACCGGATCTGTTGACGGCTCGTGCCTCCCTGCCGCCTGAGTCGCTCGCCGCACTGGTGCAGATGGCAGCCGCGAAGGATCAGCCCAGCCGGGCAGTACACACGAAACTGGATTCGGTTGATGTGACATTCGGGCGCACCGAGATGCACGGCAGCGGCACCGCCGAATTGACCGGCTATCCCGACACAATGTCCGCGGACGGTGATCTGTCGGCCATCCATATGTCGGGCCTGACGGACCGCGCACGTGACGCCAGCCTGAACAAGATCGCGGCGGCTCTGGTCATTGCAAAGCTCGTCGGGCATCGCGATGGCGACACGACGCGCTGGAAGCTCGGCTGGCAAGGCGGGGTTCTGACGGTCAACAACGTTCCGTTGCCGCTGAAGTAAGCACCCCATCGGCGTCAGGCAAGCAGGTTCAGGCTGCCCGAAGAATCACCGCCCTGCGAGGAATCGGCCCCGCCGCTGACCGTGCGTGACACGACGGCGCCCTGAGCGTCCGTGACCGTGGTGATGGTCTGACCATCTGCCCCGGTCGTGGTTGTGGTGGTGTCACCCGAAGCCGAGGATTGCTGGGTGCCGCTGGTGCCGGAGCTTGAGGTGCTCGGCTGCGCGCTGAAGACGGACGAAATACCGGAAACGGAGGTCATGAGCGATCCTTGAGCCAGAATTATGTCCGGCCCAGAATCGCTCACAAATCCTAACTTTTACTCAATGCCCGGTGCCACTTTCGCTTTTTCCGGCGCGACAAGCGCATACAGTGCCTTGCTGATCCGGCGTGCCTGCGCGATGCGCTGCGCGTTGGTCATTTCCTGCAAGATCGCCAGCTTATGGTCAGGGCGAAGGCGAATATTCTCGCCCGTGCGGCTGGCGATCCACGTCACAAGACCTGCCGGATTGGCAAAGCTGTTGCCACGGAACTGGATCACCATGCCTTTCGGCCCGACCTCCAGACGCTCGATCCCGGTCTTCTTGCAGATGCGTTTGAGCACTACGACTTCGAGCAGGTTTTTCAGCGCATCGGGAATGTCACCGAAGCGGTCGATGAGTTCGGCCTGCATCGCCTCGAACTCGGCGGAGCTTTCCAGCGCACCGATCCGTCGATACAGCCCCAGTCGCACCGGCAGATCCTGCACGTAATCATCGGGAATCAGCACCGGCAGGCCCAGCACGATATTGGGGGTCCAGTCCCGGTCCTCGGCCTTGGCGCGGCCCTTTTCGGCGCGCATCTCAACCACCGCGTCTTCCAGCATCTGCTGGTAAAGCTCGATCCCGACCTCGCGGATGTGACCGGACTGTTCATCGCCCAGCAGGTTGCCCGCGCCGCGCAGGTCCAGATCGTGCGAGGCCAGCGTGAAGCCCGCACCCAGCGTATCGAGCGTCTGCATGACTTCCAGCCGCTTTTCCGACGCGGGCGACAAACGATGGGTCTGCGGCCACGTCAGATAGGCATAGCCGCGCTGCTTGCCACGCCCGACGCGTCCGCGAAGCTGATACAACTGCCCGAGACCGAACATATCCGCGCGGTGAATGATCAGCGTGTTCACGGCGGGCATGTCCAGCCCGCTCTCGACGATGTTGGTCGACAGCAGGATGTCGTATTTGCCGTCCGAAAACTCCGTCATCACGCGTTCAAGCTCGGTTGGCGTCAGGCGGCCATGCGCCTGCACGAACGTCGCGTCCGGCACGATCTCGCGCAAGCGTTCGGACATACGGTCGAGGTCCTCGATCCGGGGCACGACGCAGAAAACCTGCCCGCCACGGAATCGCTCGCGCTGGATGGCCTCCCGGATCACCACGCTGTCGAACGGCATGATGAACGTGCGCACGGCCAGACGATCTGTGGGCGGGGTGGCGATCAGGCTCATTTCCCGCACACCGCTGAGCGAGAGTTGCAGCGTGCGCGGCAGCGGGGTCGCGGACAGTGTCAGCACATGCACGTCTTCGCGCAGCGCCTTGAGCTTTTCCTTGTGGCCAACGCCGAAATGCTGCTCCTCGTCCACGATCACGAGGCCAAGGTCGGCAAATTCAACGCCCTTGGCCAGAAGGGCATGCGTGCCGATGACGATGTTGGCCTGCCCCTCCTTGAGGTCCTTGCGGGCCTGCGTGGCTTCCTTGGCGGTGACCATGCGCGAAAGCTGCACGATATTGACCGGCAGCCCGGCAAAACGCGCCGAGAAGGTGCGGAAATGCTGGCGTGACAGCAGCGTGGTGGGCACCACGACCGCCACCTGCTGGCCGGACATGGCCGCAACGAACGCCGCGCGCAGCGCAACCTCGGTCTTGCCGAAGCCGACATCGCCGCACACCAGACGATCCATCGGACGGCCCGAGGCCATGTCTTCCAGAACGTCGATAATCGCGCGGGACTGGTCTTCGGTCTCGACAAAGGCGAAGCGGGCACAGAACTCGTCCCACAGCCCCTCCGCCGCCGTCATGACCGGGGCTTCCTTCAGCGCCCGGGCGGCAGCCGTGCGGATCAGTTCGCCCGCCATCTCCCGGATGCGGGACTTCATCTTGGCCTTGCGGTTCTGCCACGACGCCCCGCCGAGCTTGTCCAGCGCCACACCCGCCTGCTCCGTGCCGAAGCGGCTCAGCAGTTCGATGTTTTCAACCGGCAGGAACAGCTTCTGCGCCCCGTCATACATCAGGCGCAGACAGTCGTGCGGCGCACTGCCCACGCTGACCGTCTCCAGCCCGTCGTACCGCCCGATGCCGTAATCCTGATGGACGACCAGATCGCCCTCGGCAATTTCGGACGCCTCGGCGATGAACTGGTCGGCACGTTTGCGGCGGCGCGGGGGCCGGGCAATGCGCTCGCCCAGCAAATCCTGTTCAGAGACGAAGGCAATGTCGTCGGCCACGAACCCCCGCTCGAACCCCACGATGACCAGTCCGATCGGACCGGCCTCCATCCCGGCTGCGGCAGGCCACCCGTCGAGCATCCGCGTCTCGATCCGGTGCTCTGCCAGCAGGTGCGAAATCCGTTCGCGTGCGCCGCGTGTCCATGCGGAAACATAGGTGCGACGTCCGGTTTTCGCCCACTGCGCGGCTTTCTCGGCCAGATCGGCAAAGACCGTTTCGCGCGATCCGTTGTCCTGCGTGCGGGCAAACAGGATGCCGGGACGCCCCCCCGCATCCATGCCCTGGCCGCCGTCCGGGCGCGCAAACGGACTGAATGTCACGCAAGGCCCCTTGGCCAGCCAGCCGTTCCATTCCGCCAGATCCAGATACAGCCGGTGCGGGGCCAGCGGGCGATAAGGGACCTCCCCTTCACGGGTCGGCATTTTCCGGGCTTCGAAATGATCGGCGATCATCTCCAGACGCGCGGTCAGCATCTCCGGGACCTGATAGTCCATGCTGACCGAAACGGGCCCCAGATAGTCGAACAGCGTGTCCATGCCCTGATGGAACAGGCTGATCCAGTGCTCCATGCCCGGAAAGCGGCGGCCGTCGGACACATGTTCGTAAATCGGGTCTGTCGCCGCACCGGGGCCGAACGCATCGCGCCAGCCGGAGCGGAAGCGGCTGATCGCCTCCGGATCGAGCGAGAATTCCGCCACCGGGCGCAGCACGAGTTGCGTGGCCTTTTTCGTCGACCGCTGCGTCACAGGATCGAAATAGCGGATATTGTCGACCTCATCACCGAACAGGTCGAGACGCAGCGGTTCGCCCTCGCCAGCCGGATACAGATCGAAGATGCCGCCGCGCGTTGCGAACTCGCCCGGCTCCATCACCGTATCGGTGCGGGTGTAGCCATTGGCGATCAGCAGTTCGATCAGAAAGGACTGGTCGAGGCTCTCGCCCGTTGTTACGGTCAGCGACTGACCGGCAAGTGCTGCGCGTGGCGGAACCCGCTGACTGAGAGCCGAGACGGTGGTCAGAACGATCCGACCGGCGCGCGGCACAGGCTCCAGCAGTCGCGTCAGTGTCGCCACCCGCTCCCCGATCAGGGTCGGATTGGGCGAGACCCGGTCATACGGCAGGCAGTCCCACGCGGGAAAGCGCAGGATTTCAACCTCGGGCGAGAACCACGCGATCAGATCGCCCAGCCGCGCAAGGGCTGCGTCATCACGCGCGATATGCAGCAGCGCGCCTTCATGTTCCGCCGTGCGCCGGATCAGCAGCCGCGCGTCATAGCCTTCGGGAACGCCCCAGATCGTGGCACCCACGGCACCTGCCCCATCCGCACTCATGGGATCTGCCGTGGTCCGCGAATGGCCGCCTGTCGGGCCGGATCGTTGGCGTCGGCAAGCAGTCTCTGCAGCATCGGGCTGTCTTTCTCGGTCGGGATCGGGGCGCGGCCCATCAGCCAGTCGGTCAGATCTGCGTCCTGCAGTTCCATGACGGCTTCCAGCGCATCGAGTTCGTCTTCGGACATGGTGGCAATCCGGGGCGCGACAAAGCCGCCGATCAAAAGGTCGGTCTCATGCGTGCCACGATGATTGGCGCGATAGACGATGCGGCGGCGGCGAGCATCGAGGATCGGGGCGGACGCGGATTGTGTGGTTTCGTTTTGCGACATCACGGCAGTAGCCTATAGCCTTGCGGGGCTGGCCTGTCAGCCCGCAAACACCGCACAGCCCCCTTCGGACGCGCCCTTGTCATCCGCCCTGCCCCCGTTTGTGCCGCCCGCTGATCCGTTCCCCGAACCGATCCCAGCTCTGGCCTCCACCCTGCCCGCTGAATTGGCGCCGCTGCTGGCCCCGATCGCCTCGCTCGATCGGATGCGCCCTGCCACGGCCAAGCTGATGGCGCGCGTGTGCAACGGGCCGCGCGTGCTGGACCTGCTGTTCCACCTGCCGGATTCGATAATCGACCGACGTCATCGGCCGAACCTCGCCACCGTGGCACCGGGTGTGATCGCAACGGTCGATGTAACGGTGTTGCGCGTCACGGCGCCAACGCGCAGTCGCCAGCCATGGCGGGTTCTGGTCACGGACGGCACGGCGGACGCCGAACTGGTGTTTTTCACCCGCTGGCTGGAACGTATCGTACAGGAAGGTGCGGCGCTCAGCGTTTCCGGTCAGGTGACGCTCTTCAACGGGCTGCCGACCTTTTCCCACCCCGATTACATCCTGCCCGGCCACAAGGCGGCCGACATTCCAGCGTTGGACCCCGTCTGGCCGCTGACGGCGGGGCTATTTCCCAGCCAGCTGCGCCCGGCACTACGGCAGGCGCTGGGTCTGATCCCGCCCCTGCCCGAATGGCACGACCCGAGCGTGCTGGCCCATCATCAGTGGCCCGGCTTCGCACAGGCATTGCAGCAGTTGCATCGTCCCGCGGACGACCCGCAGCTTCTGGTGGGCGACGGCTACGCCACCGCATCCCTGCGTGCGCGGTCCCGGTTGGCGTGTGACGAATTGCTGGCCTCGCAGCTTTCGCTGGGGCTGGCGCGGGGGCGAATGAAGGCGCGACCGGGGCGAAGCCTGACCGGGGACGGTGCCTTGCGGAGGGAGGCGATAAAGCGGTTCGGCTATACGCTGACCGATGCGCAGGAACGCTCGGTGCGCGAGATTGATGCCGATCTGGCCGCGCCGCACCGGATGCTGCGGCTGTTGCAGGGCGACGTGGGCGCGGGCAAGACGATTGTCGCGCTGCTGACGATGCTGCGTGCGGTCGAGGCCGGGTTTCAGGCCGTGATCATGGCGCCGACCGAGATCCTCGCGCGTCAGCATCTGGCCAGTTTCGAGCGGCTGTCGCCGGTGCCGGTCGCGTTCCTCAGCGGATCGGTCAAGGGCAAGGCGCGGCGCGTGGCGCTGGAGCAGATTGCCGATGGGACGGCGCGCCTGATCGTAGGCACCCACGCCCTGTTCCAGAAGGGCGTGACGTTTGGCGAACTCGCGCTGGTGGTGATTGACGAACAGCACCGGTTTGGCGTGGAGCAGCGCCTGCTGCTGGGCGAAAAGGGCGAGAACGCAGACGTTCTGGTCATGACCGCAACCCCGATCCCGCGCACCCTGCAACTGACCCAGTGGGGAGAGATGCAGGTCAGCCGCCTTGATGAAAAGCCGCCGGGGCGCAAGCCCGTCCGCACCTCGCTGCATCCGCTGGGCGCGATGCCCGACCTGCTGGACGGCGTCGCGCGGATGCTGGCCAACGAGGCGCGGGTCTTCTGGGTGTGCCCGTTGGTTTCCGAAAGCGAGGCGCTGGATGTTTCCGCCGCCGTGGATCGGCACGCGGCACTGGCCGAGCGGTTCGGGGCGGATCGCGTCGGGCTGGCGCATGGCCAGCAGGATATTGCGGTGCGCGAGGCCGCGATTGCCGATTTCGCCGCAGGCCGGACCCGGATTCTGGTCGCCACCACGGTGATCGAGGTGGGCGTGGATATTCCGCAGGCCAGCATCATGATGATCGAGCACGCGGAACGTTTCGGGCTGGCGCAATTGCACCAGCTTCGCGGACGCGTGGGGCGTGGGCACGACGAAGCCTATTGCATCCTGATCCATGATGAGGGGCCGGGCCAGACGGCGCGCACACGGCTGTCGCTGCTGCGCGATACGGAGGACGGGTTCGTCATCGCGGACGAGGATTTTCGCCTGCGTGGCGGCGGCGATGCGGCGGGACGCAAGCAGTCCGGCCTGCCGGATTTCCGGCTGGCGACCGAGGGACTGCTGGACGTCATGCTGCCGCTGGCCTGGCAGGACAGCCAGCGTATTCTGGGCAAGGATGCGGCGTTGCAGGGGCCGCGCGGGCCGGCGTTGCGCTGTCTGCTGGCCCTGTTCGGGCGCGATGATTCAGGGCGCACACTGGGGTCCGGCTAGGGACTTTGCGCCACAGTCTGCACGCGAACGGTTGCATCACGCCCGCGCTGTCGGCATGTTCCCGCCCGGCCCTTTGCATGGAGGGCCCGGATCACGTTGGCCACGGCCGCAGGGAGCGCATTTTTCCGCATGATGTATTACAGCCGGCTTCGGATGCTGTCGGTCCTGGGCGTGTGCCTGATCGGACTTCTCCTGTGCCTTCCCAACGTGCTGCGCGCACCGGCGCCGAACCTGCCGTGGCGTCAGATCCATCTGGGTCTCGATCTGCGTGGCGGGTCGTATCTGCTGATGCAGGTCGACCTCGAAGCCCTTGAAAAGGACCGGTTGCAGAGCCTGTCCGATCAGGCACGCCAGGTGCTGATCCACGCAAATCTCGGCTATCGGGAGGTCACGTCGGACGCAGGCGCGCACCGCGTGACCCTGTATCCCCGCGACCCGTCGGAGCTTCAGCCGGATCTGACGGCATTAAAAGATATTACGACCGCGGTGCCGGACGAATTTGCGGTCTCGAAACTCGATGACGGGCGTATCGCGCTGACCCTGTCGCAGCCTGCGATGCAGGTCCGGGCACGTGAAGCCGTGACCCAGTCGATCGAGATCGTGCGTCGCCGAATCGACGCGACCGGCGCGATCGACCCGGAGATCACCCGCCAGGGCAACGACCGCATCGTTGTGCAGTTGCCGGGCATCAGCGACCCGGAGCGTATCAAGGCCCTGCTTGGCACGACCGCCAAGATGACCTTTCGCCTGCTGGACGAGAGCCCGACCGCCATGGCTGCCCCGGCACCGGGTGTAACATTGCTGCCGACGACCGATGGTTCGGGCCAGACCCTGCCGGTTCGTGATCATGTCGATGTCGATGGTGCCGATCTGACCAATGCGGGTGCCGTAATCGACCAGCAAAGCGGCCAGTGGGCGGTCAGCTTCGCCCTCAACCGGGCGGGTGCCGCTGCTTTCTCCGGTGTGACGAGCGCCAATATCGGGCACCGTTTCGCCATCGTGCTGGACAACAAGGTGATCGAGGCCCCGGTGATCCAGACGCCGATCACCGCTGGCAACGGCCAGATTACCGGTAATTTCACAGCGCAGAGCGCAACCGATCTGGCGCTGCTGCTGCGTGCCGGTGCCCTGCCGGTGCCGTTGAGCGTGCTGGAACAGCGGTCGATCGGGCCGTCGCTGGGTGCTGACTCGATCCGTGCAGGTGCGATCAGTCTGGGTGTCGGGTTCCTGTTCGTGATCGCGTTCATGGCGCTGTTCTATGGTCGCTTCGGTTGGTATGCGAACATCGCCCTGTTGGCGAACCTTGTGCTGATGATGGCGATCCTGTCGTTGTTTCAGGCAACGCTCACCCTGCCCGGTATGGCGGGTCTGCTGCTGACGCTTGGCATGGCGGTGGACGCGAACATCCTGATCAACGAACGCATCCGCGAGGAAGTGGCCCGCGGTCGCACGCCGCTGGCCGCGTTGCAGGCCGGGTTCGAGCGCGCGACGTCCACCATCGTGGACAGTAACGCGACCGCGCTGCTGGCCCACGTCATGCTGTTCGTCTTCGGCACGGGGCCGGTCAAAGGCTTCGCACTGACGATCACCATCGGTATCGTCACCACGCTGTTCACCACGCTTCTGCTTTCGCGGATGCTGGTGGTGCGGTGGTATGCCGTTACCCGTCCTTCCGTCCTGCCGGTCTGAGTACGAAACCCATGTTCAATCGTCCCCTTCTGCGTTTCGTCAAACCCGGCACCAACATCAAGTTCATGCGCGGGCGCTTTGCCGGACTGATCGTCTCCGCTGTGCTGTCGCTGGCTTCGGTCGGGCTGTTTTTCTATCCCGGCCTGACGCTGGGTCTGGATTTTCGCGGCGGTATCGTCGTCGAGGCCAAGACCAACGGCCCGGCGGATTTTGCCAAGCTGCGGACCGCGCTGGCGGCACAGGATGTCGCGGCGGCCGGGCTCCAGTCATTCGGCGGTCCTGACGATGTTCTGATCCGCCTCGACACGCCCACGGGTGCCAATGCCGAGGCGCGCACCCAGACAATGGTCGACCATGTTCGCCATGCTGTGGAAGCTGCCCAACCGGGCGCGAAAGTGCTGCGCGCCGATGCTGTCGGTGCATCGATCTCGGGCGAGTTGTTCCGTGACGGCATGCTTGCGCTGGGCCTCAGCCTTGCGATGATCCTTGGCTATATCTGGATCCGTTTCGAGTGGGAGTTCGCGGTCAGTGCGGTCGCGACACTGGTGCTGGACCTGACCAAGACGGTCGGGTTTCTGGTCATCACGCATTTCGAGTTCGATCTGGTGATGGTTGCCGCGATCCTGACGATCCTGGGCTATTCCACCAACGACAAGGTGGTTGTGTATGACCGGGTGCGCGAAAATCTGCGGAAATACCGTACGATGCCGCTGCGCGAACTGATCGACCTTTCGATCAACGAGACCCTGAACCGCACCCTTGGCACATCGTCGACGGTGTTTCTGGCAGCCCTGCCGCTGGCGATTTTCGGCGGCGCGACGCTTTCGGGTTTTGCTTGGGTGATGCTGTTTGGCATCGTGGTCGGCACGTCGTCCTCGATCTTCATCGCCGCCCCGCTTCTGCTGCTGATGGGCGAGAAGCGACTGCGCCGCGACGCGAGGTAACGGTCCGTTAGAGGGAAGCGAGGCCGGGAGTGTTCGGCCCCTGCCCTTAGTCGGGCTGGAGGTCGTCACTTTTGCCAGGACAACCGGCGCGATAGGTTACCGACGCGACCGACCATGAGTCGGGGCGCACGCATGTGCGATCGTCGGTCCGGTATCGTGCAAAGACGCGCGGGGGCGCCCTACCCACGCTTTACTGTCGGGCGACTGTGGCCGTTGGCGCGAGAACTGGGTTGGGAGCAAGCATCGCCAGCAGGTTCTCGACCGCATGTGTGGCGTCGCGCAAATGCACGGAGGACGGCAGCGCGCTTTCGGTGGCAACAGCCATCAGCGCGGCATGGTCGATACTGATCAACTTGTCGAGCGATGGTCTGTCTAATGGTTCGGACATGACGTAGCCGCGCGCCATGCCGTGCGCCATCAGATAGGTATAAACGACCGAGTGTTGCGTGGGCACTTCGGCAACGCTCTCGGGTCGGGTGGCGCACGCACTCAGGCCGATACAGATCAGGCTGCAGATCGCTCCCGCCCTGGCCGTGGTGCGGAGCGGGAGTGCGGATCGAATTCGGCGGAAACGGTCAGACTTCAACTGCCACCTCAGGGTGTTCATGGCTATGGACGCCAGGGTGGAACAGGCCATCCCGGCAGGAACGCTTATTCGTGCGGGGTCTGACCAGCCATCAGGTTGCGGATCTCTTCCAGCAGGACTTCGGTGCGGCTCGGCGGCGGGGGCGCTGCCGGTGCCTCGACCTTCTCCTGACGACCATGCATCCGGGTCAGCAGCTTGACCACCCAGAAGATCACAAATGCGATGATGACGAACTGGATCACTGCATTCAGGAACAGCCCGATATTGATCGTGGCAGCCCCGGCCTTCTGCGCGTCGGCAAGCGTCGCAAAATGCTGCCCGCTCTTGAGGGTGAAGAAGAAATTCGTGAAGTCGATGCCACCGATGAACAGCCCGAGAATCGGCGTGAACACGTCTTTGACCAGACTGTTGACGATACCGGTAAACGCGGCACCGATGATCACACCGACCGCCAGATCGACAACATTGCCGCGCATGATGAAGGTCCGAAATTCGGACACCCATCCGGGGCTTTTTACCTTGATGGAGCTATCCGCCATAAATTCCTCTTTCTGCTTGTGCATCGACGGTGAAAACCGTCCGGTCATGCATGAATGGTGAAGCGCCGCGCGCCGTTCCACCCGGATTCTACGCAGGCCCGCACCATTCGTTTAATCGGACAGCCCGAACAATCTGAACCGGGCGAACTGTGCGCCAGGCGACATTAGCACCTTTTCGCACGGTTTTTTCCAGTGAAGAGCGCCCACGGACGGCGAAACGTGGCAAATGCGTTGATCGACGTGCGGAAGTCCGATATACGCGCCCGGATCATACGCATGGAACTGCCTCCGGTCGGTATCGGAGCATCTTTTTAGAGACAAGGTCAGTATCAGATGAAGCCCGGCATTCACCCCGATTATCATAACGTCACGATCATCATGACGGACGGCACCGAGTTCGTGACGCGTTCGTGCATGGGCACCGAAGGCACCACGCTGCGCCTCGACATCGATCCGAAGTCGCATCCGGCGTGGACCGGCGTGCAGCGCATGATGGACACTGGCGGCCAGGTCGCGAAGTTCAACAAGCGCTTCGCCGGCATCGGATCGCGCGGCAGCAAGGCCTGATCCAACGGGTGGAGGCTGCCGGTTCGGCGCCTTCCCGTCATGCGAGCCTGTGGGAAAGCCCGCTACCCTTGAATGGGCGGCGGGCTTTCCTATGTCAGTCTTATCCGGATGCCAATCGGGTCCGGAGACAACACTGAAACGGCCTGCCCTTTCGGGAGGCCGGAACCCTGCCATCAGGAGGTTTCTCATGACGTATGATTTTGCACCGCTGTTCCGCACCGCCATCGGTTTCGATCGTCTTGCGCGTATCGTGGACACAGCCAACCAGGTCCCCGCTTCTGCGGCGTCCTATCCCCCCTATAACATTGAAAAGACGGGCGAGAGTTCGTATGCGCTGACCATGGCGCTTGCGGGGTTCAACGCCAGCGATATCGAGTTGACGCTTGCAGACAACACGCTGCTGGTTGTCGGGCGCGTGTCCGAACCCGCCCAGAAGGGCGAGCTTCTGCACCGCGGCATAGCCTCCCGCGCGTTTGAGCGCCGGTTTGCGCTGGCCGACCATATCGTCGTCGATTCCGCGAGCCTTGAGAACGGTTTGCTGCGCGTCGATGTCCGTCGCGTGGTGCCCGAAGCCCTCAAGCCACGCCGGATCGAGATCGCGTCCTCGACCGGGATGCAGTCGGTTCAGCCGAAACTTGAGGCCACATCGCACGAGCACGCGGCCTGAACAGTCCGCCAGCACGCTCGATCAGAACGCAGGGTCGCCCTTCGGGGCGGCCCTGTTTTCGTTTCGACGCAGGCTATTGTTGCGAGACAGGTCTTGACCTGAGACAGCCACCACGTCCATATGCGCGTTGATCTTTGCGCGCCGGCAGGCACGCGGGACGACCCTCCAGGGTACAATTCAGGTGGGGACGAACGGGAGCCTGCGCGTGTCATGCCTCACGCGAACACAGGATTTCATATGTCGACCCTGCCTTTGATGCCCAAGGCCACCGCTGTATGGCTGATTGAACGCACTGCCCTGACGTTTACGCAAATCGCGGAATTCTGCGGCATGCACCCCCTGGAAGTTCAGGCTATTGCCGATGGCGAAGTCGCCCAGGGAATCGTGGGGTACGATCCGGTCGCCAACCGTCAGCTCGAAGCCAGCGAGATCAAGCGGTGCGAGGGTAACCCCGATCTGCGTCTCAAGATGCTGCCGCAGAACAGCCCTGTGGCACGCCGCGCCAAAGGTGCGCGTTACACCCCCGTCGCCAAGCGCAACGACCGCCCCGATGCCATCGCGTTCGTGCTGCGGAACTTCCCGCAACTGTCCGAGCCGCAGATCATCAAGCTGCTGGGCACGACGAAAGACACCATCGCAAAAGTGCGCGACCGCCAGCACTGGAACAGCGCCAACATCAAGCCGCGCGATCCGGTCATTCTGGGCCTGTGCAGCCAGACCGATCTGAACGCCATGGTCACGGCAGCCAACGAGCGTCTGACGCGCGAAGGTGTTGCTGTTCCTGCGCCGATCATCATCGGTGACGAAGAAACGTTCTGAGCACAAAAAAACCCGCTGCGGCATTGCCGGAGCGGGTTTTCCAGAAGCTCAGATCGCTCGGTTAAGACGTTCGATCTCTTCCTTGACGGTCAGTTTTTCCAGCTTCAATCGCATCAGGACGCGCTGGTCGGGCATGGGGCGATGCCCCTCGTCGAAGATACGTTCATCAAGGCGGTTATGCCGTGCGCGAAGGCTTTCGATACGAGACTGGTAGGACAATCCGACCTCCTGTGTCTGATGGCTTCCCGATCAGGCTAGCGGCAAAATCGAATTGTTTTCATGCTTTTTGTGCAAGGCCCCGCGCCGAGATATGCGTGCGGTTCAAGGCTCAGGGGTGATACAATTCTGTGGACCTGCGTGCCAGACCGGCGATAGAGGTGTGGCTTCGCCCCTCATTCCTAGCCAGCGTCAACGTTGCAGACAGGTGCCATGCTGACAGACCGCGATACATTGCTTCGTCACGTCCACGAACTTCGCAGCGAACATCGGGACCTCGACACGGTTATCTCCCGACTGACCGAACATCTGAGCGACCAGTTGCATCTTCAGCGCCTCAAGAAGCGCAAGCTGCTGCTGAAGGACGAAATTGCGCGGATCGAAAGCCGCCTCATCCCGGACAGCATCGCCTGACATCATGAACGATCATCCAGAAAATCCTTCCACCGTCACCACATCCCCCGCACTGGACGACGACACGTTGCCGTCCGCACCCATCCGTTCGGATGCGCGTGTCGGCATCATCATGGGCAGCCAGTCCGACTGGGAGACGATGCGCCACGCAGCCGCGACGCTGGAGGCGCTTGAAGTGCCGTTCGAGACGCGGATCGTCTCGGCCCATCGCACGCCGGACCGGCTGAATGAGTATGCACGCACGGCGTCGGCACGTGGTCTGAGCGTGATCATCGCCGGAGCCGGGGGGGCCGCGCACCTGCCGGGCATGTGCGCGGCGTGGACTGCGCTGCCGGTGCTGGGCGTGCCGGTTGAATCCCATGCGCTCAAAGGCATGGACAGCCTTCTGTCGATCGTGCAGATGCCCGGCGGCGTGCCTGTCGGGACACTGGCCATCGGCAAGGCGGGGGCGATCAATGCCGGGCTGTTGTCAGCTTCGATCCTTGGTCTGGCCGATCCGGAGTTGATGGCGCGTCTGGAGACATGGCGCGCGATGCAGACCGCCAGCGTGGCCGACGAACCGTCATGAGCGGTCTGCCGCACTCGACACCGCCTGCCATTTCAGCGGACATGACCATCGGCATCGTGGGGGGCGGCCAGTTGGGCCGTATGTCCGCGATGGCTGCTGCGCGATTGGGTCTGCGCACCCACGTTCTGGCCGAGCATGCCGGCGATCCGGCGGTTCAGGTTTGCGCCGGTGCCACGATCGGTCGTTTCGACGATCCCGCCGTGCTGCGCGCCTTCGCCGACAAGGTGGATGTCGTGACGTTCGAGTTCGAGAATGTCAGCGCCGATGGGCTGGAGCTTCTGGCGTCCCTGAAGCCGGTGCGCCCGTCGGGACAGATCCTGCGGATCAGCCAGGATCGTGTGCTGGAAAAGCGCTTCATGGGCGATGCCGGAATCCCGGTTGCGCCGTGGCATCTGGTGGAAACGCGGGACGATCTGGATCAGGCTGCGTCCGCGCTGGGTTATCCATTCATTCTGAAGACCACCCGGCTGGGCTATGACGGCAAGGGTCAGGCGCGCATCTACGGGCCAGATGATCTCGATCCGGCGTTCGCAACGCTCGCGCCGCTCCCGCTGGTGGCCGAGGGCATGGTGGATTTCGCGTGCGAGATCAGCGTGATGGTTGCCCGCGGTGCCGATGGCGCGGTCGTGACGTATGACGCGACCGAAAACCGTCACCGCAGCGGCATACTGGATATCAGTATTGCCCCCGCCCGGATCGCCCCCGCGCTGGCGGCATCTGCACAGGACATTGCCGTACAGATCGCAACCCGGCTCGACCTGATTGGTCTGATGGGTGTCGAGATGTTCGTTGCATCCGACGGCACGCTGCTGGTGAACGAGATCGCGCCGCGCCCGCATAACTCGGCGCACTGGACGATGAATGCCTGCATCGTCGACCAGTTCGAGATGCATATTCGCGCCGTGGCCGGTTTGCCCCTGCCGTCGCCCGCCCGCCATTCCGATGCGATCATGCGGAACCTTGTCGGGCCGGAAGACATGGCGCTGTGCCCGGCGATCCTGGCCACGCCGGGGTTTGCGCTGCATCTGTATGGCAAGGCGGAGGCTCGTCCCGGTCGCAAGATGGGGCATGTCAATCTGGTCTTTGCGCGTGGGGCGATGCCCGGCGAATTCGGTCTGCACGATGCGCTTGGCGTGCTGGGTCGTGCTGACGCCGGCGTGGTGTCTCAGGCGGTTGAAGAACCTGCCTGAGGCAGAAGTCCGGTATCGGCAAAGCTGGTCCAGCGCCCGTTTCCCATGATGATGTGATCCGCCACGCGCACATCGAGGATCGAGCACGCCGATACGATCTGTCGGGTCATCGCGATGTCGGCCTCTGACGGCGTCGGATCACCGCTGGGATGATTGTGGACCAGCACAATGGCCGCAGCGCCGTGTTCCAGCGCGCGGCGGGCCACTTCGCGCGGATAGACCGGGGTATGGTTGACGGTGCCACGTGCCTGCGCCTCATCCGCGATCAGGCGATGTTCGGGGGTCAGGAACAGCACCCGGAACTGCTCGATACTCTCACGGGACAGCACGGCGGCCAGATAGGCGATCATCGCCTCCCGCCCGTCGAGCAGATCTCCCCCGTCCAGTCGCGCACGAACGACACGCAGGGACGCATCCTGCACCAGCCGCACGGCCGACAGCGCATGCGCACCCAGCCCCGCGATGGTGCGGATTTCACGCGTCGGCGCGCTCAGCAGTCCTGCAAACGAACCGAACCGCGCGAGGCACGCCTGCACCAGTGCGCCCGTATCGTCCCGTCCCGGCATGGCATAGCGCAGCAGCGCTTCGATCAGCGTCGCATCGTCGGGAGCTGTGGCAGCACGCGGTGACGTATGCTGCGACGTCTCGATATGGCGCAGCGGGGCCTCAGCCAGTCCCGTGCTTTCGCCGTCTCCGCCCACGATCATCGGCGCGAACCGACGGCTGCGCGCGGGCGTGAAGTGTATGACTTGCTTGAAATTCGCTTTAATCCCGGGCCGTCTCTATGCTCACAGGATGAGTATGACAGGAGTGATCCGGTTTTGAAGGACAGAATTTCTTCCCACGCCTTGCCCGAGGGTTCTGCCGTGCTGTTCGATCTGGATGGCACGATTGTCGATTCCCGCAACGGGATCGTCTCGACCATACACACGGTGCTGCGGGCGTTGGGGCACGAGCCGGATCTCACGCAGGATCTGACGTGGGTTGTCGGGCCACCGCTGGCCGACCTGATCGGTGAAATCCTGGCACGGTATGGCGACGACCGCGTGGACGAGGCCGTGGCACTCTACCGGCATCACTATAATCTTGGCGGCATGCAACAGAGCCCGGTGTTCGACGGGATGCGCGCCGTGATCGAAGATCTGGCAGCAAGCGGCGTGCGGTTGTTTCTGGCCACGTCCAAGCCGGTGCATCTGGCGCGCGCGATCCTGGACATGCGCAATCTTGCCGCCCCGTTCGAGCAGCTACACGGTGCGCGCCCTGACGACAGCGGGGCGGAAAAGCCCGAACTGATCGCCAACCTGCTGCGCGAGCACGGTATCGCACCTGACCATGCGGTGATGATCGGCGATCGGCGTTTCGATATCAGCGGTGCCCACGCCAACCGTCTGCGCGCGATCGGCGTGCTCTGGGGCTATGGCGGGATGAACGAACTGGTCGAAGCCGGTGCCGAGCAGATTGCGGAGTCACCCTCGGACCTGCCGGGTCTGATTGCCGCGCAGCTTCACGCTGCACGGCTGCACACTCACGCTTCGGTCAGCGCGCTGTAACTGTCTGGCTTGAACCCGATGATCAGGTGCCCCTCGCCTTCCAGCACCGGGCGCTTGATCATTGATGGGCTGGCGACCATCAGCCTGATGGCTTTGTCTGCATCGAGATCGGCCCGGTCGGCTTCCGGCAGTTTACGGAACGTTGTGCCCGCGCGGTTAAGCACCGTCTCCCAACCCTTGGCCGCGATCCAGCGGCGGAGCGTATCCGCGTCGATGCCGGCAAGCTTGTAATCGTGGAACGTCACGTCGACGCTGTGGGCGTCAAGCCACGCGCGCGCCTTCTTCATCGTGTCGCAGGCGCGGATTCCGTAAAGTGTATAAGCCATCGGGTTCCCGTTCTCAGGCTGCACGTCGGACCACGCTGTGGATCAGCGTAAAAAGGGCCCGGGCGCTTTCGGCGGACAGTGTGACCTGCCCTTCGAGGGCATGGCGCAATGTTTCCGCGCCCTGATCATGCACCATGCGGCGCCCCGCATCGATGGCTTGCATCCGCATCGGGTTCGCGTCGCGTGACGCATCCTGAAACCCTTCGATCATCAGGGTGTAATCACGCAGACTCTGACGAAGGGGGCTCAGACCCAGTGTGCCGGTGTGCAGGATGTTCCCTGCAGAATCCCGGCTTTCCAGCACAAGCGCTTCGCGCGCGTCCCGCAGGATGTGCAGCGCGAAATCGGTCGTCACGCCGTTCGGCACCATGTCCGAGCGCTCCATCAGATTCGTCATGGCATGGGCCGCATCGCCCTGCGGCGCGAGTGCTGCCTGCGCCTGCAACTCCGGATCGAGCATGATGGACGTCAGTCGAGGCCCCGTTGTCGGCGCGCCGGGCGTCTTGCTGAACGCGCTGTCCTGACGATGAAACATCATACCACTCCCTGCTGCGGGCATCGCACCGTGGCGCGTCCGTTGGTAACGGGATGGCAGATATTGGACGGCTTGAAAAGTTTCGGCGCTTCCTGCGCCAGATCGGCATGAGCCGGAATCTGGAGCGGGAAGCGCCGTCAAGTTTTTTACTCCCGGCTTCTGCGTCCGGGTTTCAACCGAGGCCTTAACGGCTCTTCATTGCTTGTTGACATCAGTTAATCTAGTTCTGGCCCGCGGTGCCAGAGGCAAAATGGCGGTCCGCCGCGAATGGTGTAAATCTGTACACACGCTCGTTTGTGTAAATGTAAAGACTGAAAAGAACCCCGCCATGTCGTCCACCCGCATCGGTCCCATCGTTCGCCGTCTTCGGCAGGACCGCAAGCTGTCGCAGCAGGCGCTGGCGGTTCGACTGGGCATCTCGCCCAGCTATCTGAACCTGATCGAGCATAACCAGCGCAGCGTGACGGCCAATCTGCTGATCAAGCTCGCCCGGACACTGGACGTGACGCTCGAAACGCTGGCGGGCACTGAAGAACAGCGCATGGTCTCCCTGCTGCGCGAAGCACTGGCGGACCCCGCCATCGGTGGAGAGACGATCCCGCCCGAGGAGATCGAGGCGATCGCCGCCCAACCGGCGGCGGCGCGCGTTGTTCTGGACCTGCATCGCGCCTTCCGTTCGGCGCGACAGGATGCGGCGGGCATGGTGCTGCCCGGCGGCACCCGCTTCATGCTGCCGCATGAAGAGGCACGACTGCTGCATGAGGATCGCGGCAATTACTTCGCGGAGCTGGAAACCGCAGCCGAGGGCGTCCGGGCCGAACTGGGCCGCACGTCACTCGCGTCTGACGACGGGGTAATACCGCCCTCCGAACTCAATCACCTGATCGTCTCGCGGCTGCGGCAGCATCATGGGTTGACCGTGCGGGTCGGCATGACAGGTGGAGCTTCGCGCGTCTACGATGCGGCTACGCGCACACTGGTGCTGTCGGCCCAGCTTCCGCGCGAGAGCCGGGGATTCCAGATGGCGTTCCAATTGATGAAACTCGAAGCCAGCGACGCGGTCGAAGCAGTTCTGAGTGCTGCTGCGCCGTCCAGCGACGAATCACGCACGGTCATGACGATCGGGCTACTGAATTATGCGGCTGCCTGCGTCATCATGCCTTACGCCCCGTTTCTGGCAGAGGCCGTGGGGCTTCGTTATGACATCGACCTGCTGAGTTCGCGCTTTCATGTTTCGTATCAGCAGGCGGCGCAACGCCTGTCCACGCTGCAACGTCCGGGTGCCCGGGGGGTGCCGTTCTTTTTCACGCGCGTCGATCCGGCAGGCAACATCATCAAGAGTTTTTCGGCCTGCGGCTTTCCGATTCCGCGCCACAGTGCTTCGTGCCCGCAATGGAACGCCAACCGTGCGTTTCTGACCCCAGGCAGTACCCAGGCCGATATTTCCCAACTAACCGATGGCCGCACCTATCTGTGCTTTGCCCGCACCGTCGGTACCTTGGCCGTGCCGTGGGGCTCGCCACAACCGATCCACGCCATTGCAATGGGATGCCAGATCGAGCGGGCCGCAGAAGTGGTTTACAGTGATTTCATCAGGCTGGATGCGGAACCGGTGCATGTCGGGACATCGTGCCATCTGTGCGACTGGCGCGATTGCCGCTCACGCGCGTTTGCACCGCTGCAGCACCGTCTGACCCCGGCGCCTTTGCACGAAACCGGCACACCGGGCGGCCTTGGGCCTGCGCTGGACGAGGCGGGTTACTGAGCATCACCGGATACGGCGGCGTTCCAGAAGATCCATGACCGACGCCGCCGTTTCTTCGATCGAACGGTGGCTGACGTCGATGACCGGCCAGTTATTCTGCTGGCACAGGCGGCGCGCGTTCAGTACTTCTTCGCGGATCGTTTCCGGATCGGTGTAGGCAACACCCCACCCCACGGCGGAAATGTCCGTCCCGGTCCGGACCAGATGGCGCAGCCGATGCCGCCGCACTTCTGCCAGCACCATCGGGTTGACCGTCAGGCCGATCACCGGGCGGTTCAGGGCCAGCAGTTCTGCGGGCGGATCGATGCCCGGCACCAGCGGCACGTTCGCGGCCTTGACCCCGCGATTGGCCAGATAAATGCATGTCGGCGTCTTGGATGTTCGCGAAACCCCGACCAGAACGACGTCCGCCTCCGCAAGTCCCGCCGCCGATTGGCCGTCATCGTGCGCGATCACGTAATGCATGGCGTCGATGCGCTGGAAATACGCTTCGTCCATCACATACTGCGCGCCGGGACGGGACGTCGCCTGCCGCCCCAGTTCGGATTGCAGCGCGCCGATCACCGGGTCCAGCACGCTGACATGGGTGACGCCCATCTGCGCGCACCCGGCGGCCAGGGCTTCCCGCACGTCCTGTTCCATGACCGACGACAGCACCATGGATGGCCGGGCGCGTATACCCTCCAGCACGCGATTGACGTGCGGAAGGGTCCGGACCATCGTCCAGCGGTGATAGGCGGGGTGCAGATCGGCAAATTGCGCGACACTGGCACGCGCGATGGCCGACAGTGTCTCGCCCGTGGAGTCCGAAACCAGATGTACGGCAAACCCGTCCGGTGAATGTGTCATGGGTTTTCGCCCGTTTCAGACATCTGTTTTCGCAATGCAAGCGTGGCCTGTGCTGCCGCCAGACTGGCAACCGGCACACGATACGGAGAACAGGATATGTAATCCAGTCCGACCCGCTCGCAGAACGCGATGGAGAGCGGATCGCCGCCCTGTTCTCCGCAGAGGCCGAAATGCAGGTCTGGCTTTACGGACCGCCCTTTCTCCACTGCCAGACGGATCAGCGCTCCCACTCCTTCTTCGTCTAACGTGACGAAGGGATCGTGTTTCAGGAGCCCTGCCTTGAGATAGTGCGGCAGAAAAGCACCGACATCGTCGCGGGAAAATCCGAACGTCGCCTGCGTCAGGTCATTTGTGCCGAATGAGAAGAAGTCAGCGTGCGCGGCGATCAGATCGGCTGTCAGTGCAGCGCGCGGCAGTTCGATCATGGTGCCCACGAGATAGGCGACGCGTTGTTTCGCGCCGCGCATCACCTCGTCTGCAACATCGGCAACAAGGTCGCGTATGACAGCAAGTTCGCTGGACATGCCGACAAGTGGAATCATGATCTCCGGAATCACGGGAACACCGGTCTCGATCTGAACGGCCAGCGCGGCCTCGATCACGGCCTGTGTCTGGACGCGGTAGATTTCCGGAAAGGTGATGCCCAGCCTGCATCCCCGATGCCCCAGCATCGGATTGGCCTCCGTCAGCGCATCGCGACGCGCCTTGATGTCCACGACCGACCTGTCCAGCGAACGCGCCAGATCGGCAAGTTCCGCGTCGTCGCGCGGCAGGAATTCGTGCAAAGGCGGATCGAACAGCCGGATCGTGACGGGCGCGCCGGGCATGGATCGGAAAATCGCCGCAAAATCCTCTCGCTGCACCTCCAGAAGTCCCTCCAGGGCGGCGGCACGCTCGGACTTTGTCTGGGCAATGATCATCCCGCGCATCAGGCCCGCACGCGGACCATGCAGAAACATATGCTCGGTCCGGCAGAGCCCGACGCCCTCCGCACCAAAGCGCCGCGCGAGCGCAACATCGTCAGCGCTGTCGGCGTTGACGCGGATCTGCATGCGCCGGATTTCTGCTGCCCATTTCAAAAGGGTTTCCACCTCGGGCGGCAGATCGGGCTGAAAGGTCGCGACGCGCCCGACAAACACATCGCCGGTCCCACCGTCGAGCGTCACCCGGTCGCCCTCCCGCAGAACATGCGCGCCCACCGTCAGGGTCCGGGCATCCGCATCCACACGCAGGGACGACGCCCCGGCCACGCAGACACGGGCCATACCCCGCGCGACGACCGCGGCATGGCTTGTCATACCGCCCCGCGTCGTCAGAACGCCGCGGGCAACGCTCATGCCCCGCACATCGTCCGGGGACGTTTCAGTGCGGACCAGGATGACATCTTCGGCACGCAGGGCACGACTTTCCGCTTCGGCTGCGGAAAATACCAGCACGCCGGTTGCCGCACCCGGGGACGCGGGCAAACCGCGTGTCAGAGCGCGTCTCGATGCGCTCGGATCGAGCGTCGGGTGCAGGAATGGCACCAGCAACGCCGGCGCGATCCGGCTGACGGCTTCCTGACGGCTCAGCACTCCTTCTTCGACCAGATCGACCGCGATGCGAAGTGCCGCTTCGGGGGTGCGTCGCGAAGAATGGCAGCCAAGACAATAGACAACGCCGTTCTGCACGGTAAATTTCACGTCCTGCGCGTCCCGGAAATGGGCTTCCAGTCGGGCGCAGCTATCGCGCAATCTGCCGCTTTCGTCCGGGCCGAGCGGATCGGGCAGCCGAATTCCGTCGTCCAGTTCGGTGCCCTGCGCGTCGGGCAGATACTCACCGTGCAACACGGGTTCGCCGCTGACGGGGTGACGTGTCGCGCATCGCCCTGCCCCGCTGTCCGGTCCCATATTGCCGAACACCATACTCTGAACCGTGACCGCCACCCCCCATTCCGCCGGAATTTCGTGCAGCGCACGGTATGAGGTCACGCGTGGTGTGAACCAGGACGCCTGCACTGCCGCGATGACTGCCTGCAGTTGCGCGAGCACGTCCTGCGGAAATGGCGAGCCTGTCTCATCGTGCACCAGCTTGCGAAACATGCCGACAAGGTAATGCAGACTTTCAAGCGGCAACAGAGTCCCATCCAGGGCCGCAACGTCGCCCCGCGCCGATTCTGTAAGATCTTCGAAGCGATACTGGGCAATTCCCAGGACGACGACACCGTATGTCTGGATGAAGCGTGCGTAACAATCCCATGCGAAACGCGGATTGCCGCTTTCGCGTGCCAGAGCCAGCACCGTCTCGTCATTGAGGCCGAGATTCAGTACTGCTTCCAGCATGCCCGGCATCGCAACACGTGGGCTTGGTCGGACCGACACCAGCAGAGGGTTTTCAGTCGCGCCGAAGCCCTTCCCGGTGGTGCTTTCCAACGCGTGAAGTGCCTCGCCGAGGCCATCGGCGCGAGCCGCCTCGCCGTCAATTGCGGAACTGATCGTGAATCCGGGGGGCACCGCCAGACCGATCGCTGTCATTTCCGCGAGCCGCGCACCTTTCAGGCCCAGACGCTCACAGGAAAAATCGCTGCGGAAGTCCGCTCCGATGCCGAACCCGTAAATCCCGTTCATCGTGTCTGCGCGGCCTTCATGTCCGGGGCGGCGTCATCGCCGTCAAAGCTGGCCCGCGCGCGTTCGATGGCGTCGCGGTGATCGCTGGCCCATTTGCCGATTGCACTGACTGGCGCACACAGGGAGACGCCCATCTCCGTCAAGGCGTAGTCGACGCGCGGCGGGATCGACAATGTCACGGTGCGCGTCACCAGCCCGTCACGCTCCAGGTTCCGCAGCGTGAGGGTCAACATACGCTGGGAAATCCCATGCACCTCACGTTTGATTTCGCTGAAGCGTCGCGACCCGTCAGCCAGAATCATGACGATCAGCATGCTCCATTTATCGCCGATCCGTGACAGGATCGGCGTCACGCCATCGCACTGGGAGCGACGGCTGACGGCGCGCAGCGAGGTAACATTCGTGTTCCCGGGTGACAAAATTGTGCCTCCTTGCGGTGTGGATCGCGACGGTATCTTATCGGACTTGGGTTACTAATTTATACCGGAAACATGGCACATGAAACTGATCCATATCGATTCCAGCATTCTGGGTGAAAATTCGGCATCGCGCGCGCTCAGCGCGCGCATCGTCAAGCGCTTCGCCGGTGCGGACGTCAGCTATCACGATCTGGCCGCGGCACCGTTGCCTGACCTCGACCTCGGCGCGCTGCCGGGCGATGCCTCGGACGCGGCGAAGGCCAGCGCGGCACTGCTTGAAGAATTTCTGGGCGCAGACACCATCGTGATCGGCGCGCCGATGTATAACTTCACCATCCCGGTGCAGCTCAAGAGCTGGATCGACCGCATTCTGATCGCGGGCAAGACCTTCTCTTACACCGAAGCAGGTCCTGTGGGTCTGGCGAGCGGCAAGCGCGTGATCATCGCAGCAGCGCGCGGCGGCGTTTACAGCGCAGGCGCACCTGCGGCTGCCGTTGAACATCAGCAGAGCTATCTGACCGCCGTGTTCGGCTTTATCGGGATCACGCCGGAATTCGTGGTCGCCGAAGGTCTGGCAATGGGCCCCGACAACCGCGCGGCCGCCATCGCCAGCGCGGAACAGGCGATCGACGCCCTCGCGATCTGATTGGCGGTGTGCTTGGCTGGTCCTGACGAATCCTCAGGGCACACCGGGGCGCATCAGCATCTGCGGTGTCATGTCCATCGGCGACGTGATACCGCAAAGCGCCATGTCGATATCCAGTTCCCGCGCGATCAGCGCGATCGCGCGCCGCACGCCGAACTCCTGCGCCAGAGCGGCGGCGAACAGGAAGGGCCTGCCAATCATCACGGCGTCGGCCCCCAGTGCCATCCCCTTGAGGATATCGGTGCCGCGACGGAACCCGCTATCGGCCAGCACGGTCATGCTGCCGCTCTCGTCCTTGACCGCCTGAAGCGCCTCGATCGGGGATATGGCAGAGTCGAGTTGTCGGCCCCCGTGGTTTGAGACGACCACGCCGTCCACACCGATTTCCCGCGCCAGCCGCGCGTCTTCTGGGGCCATCAGGCCTTTCACGACAAACGGTCCCTTCCAGTATTTGCGGACCAGTTCGGCCTGTCGCCATGAAAAGGCTGCGTGCCCGATGATGGTGCCCTGACTTTTGGAAAAGATCGTGGGACGCGCGACTGGGTCGATATTGGCAATGCGCGGGATACCCCGGCGACTCAGCGTGCGCGCACCAGTCCCGAGCAGCCAGCGGGGGTGCAGAATACCATCGAGTGCGAGCTTCGGGTTGATCCGCAGCGGCATCGAATAGCCGGTGCGCACGTTGGTTTCCCGATTGGAGCCCACCGGCACGTCGACCGTCAGCATATAGAGCGACAGGCCGGAATCCGCGATCCGCAGGCACATGTCGCGAATATTGCCCTCGTCAGGTTGCTGATACGCGGCGAACCAGGCGGCAGGATAGGTTCGCGCCAGTTCCTCGATCGGGGTGATGGAATTGGCGCTCAGCACGAACGGAATGTTCGCGCGCTTTGCGGCCGCGGCCATCGCATTGTCGGCGTCGTATCCCACAACGGCGGAGGCACCCATCGGGGCGACAATCACCGGCATTGCGTATTCCCGACCAAAAAGCGTCACTTTTTGTGAGCGTGCCGCCACATCGCGCAAGATATGCGGGACCATGCGCCATGCCTCGAACGCGCGGCGGTTGTGGCGCACGGCGTCTTCGTCATCTGCGCCGCCCTCTACATAGCGATAGACCGAGTTGGGCAGGCGATGACGGACCAGACGTTCGAAATCCTGGAGGTTCAGTGCATGACGAAGGATACGCGGCGGATGCTTTGCAGAAGTTTTCATGATCATCCTGAAGATTTACGGCACAATTTTTTAGGCGACGTTCAGAACTCAAGCGGATTGAACATCTAGCGGTTCGATTTTGCCAACTACACATAAATAGGAGAGCGCACCGAGCACGCTGAAACCGCCAGCCACGCACAGCGGCACGACGAACGATCCGTGCGTGATCTGGACCATCACGCCGGTAAAGCTGGAGGTCACGATTCCCGCCAGATTGGCCGCGCAATTCTGCAATCCGGCCAACGAGCCGACAAAACCGGCTTCCGGCGCCACGTCTGCGGGCAGCGACCAGACATTCGCACCCGTAAAGGCGATGCCAGAGAAACACAGGCACATCAGCGCGATGCACAGGGTTGCACTACTGACAAAAGCCGTCAGGGCGATGACGGACGACACCAGCAGGCCGCCGACCAAACAGGTTTTTCGCGCCGCCGTCAGGCTCCATCCAGCCCGATACAGCCGGTCGGACACCCACCCGCCGAGCCACGCGGCAGGAATGGCCGCCAGTCCCGGCAACATGCCTGCAAACCCCATGTCCTTGAGCGAAAATCCGTGGGCCTGCACCAGATAGGTCGGAAACCACGTGGCGTAGAAATAGAAGACGAAGTTCAGACAGAAAAACCCCATCATCATGCCCCACACCGTGCGATGGGACAGGATGGAACGCCACGGCACACGCGTGGTTGGCAGGACCGGCTGCTGCGCCCTGAGTGTCGTCAGTTCGTCCGGCGAGACGCCGGGATGCCGGTCGGGATTGCGGTAGCAAACAAGCCAGATAAGGGTCCACACAACCCCCAAGGCCCCGGACACGACAAACGCCATGCGCCAACCGACCCAGCCAATAAGCAGCGCCACGACCGGAAGCGCCACGGCCGACCCGGCGCGCGAACCGCTGTCGAAAATCCCCGCGGCAAGCCCGCGTTCCTGCTGCGGAAACCACAGCGCGGCCACTTTGGTGTTGGAGGGATAGCTTCCAGCCTCTCCCACACCCAGCATCAGGCGCAGCCCCAGAATGGACAGAGGCCCACGCACCAATGCCGTCAGGCCCGTGCAGCAGGACCACCACATGACCGAGATGGCATAGGTGGCGCGCACGCCGATCCGATCAACGATGAGTCCGAACGGCAACTGCATCAGGGCGTACGTCCAGAAGAAGCCGCCCAGCAGCACCCCCAGCGTTGCGGGATTGATGTGAAGTTCTTTGGCCATGTAAGGCGCGGCCACGGCAATCGTGGCCCGGTCGATATAATTGATCGTCGTTGCGGCGAAGCAGAGAAAGATCATCAGCCATCGCAAACGGGGCATTGTGTCGGCTCCCCCTGCCATCGACGTCCGTTTCGGATCGTTGCGAGCGGCAGGCATTTTCTTGTTTTTATTGAGAAACCAGAGAGTGGTGCGCGGTCTCCGTATCGGGGGTTTCATCCAGCGTGCAGCGACGCCGCCGCAAGACGCAGGCTTACGCGAATGATGTGGCGCACGGCCTACCGGACAGACTTCCCCGAATCATCGAAGGCCGCTATTTCCGAAATGGAAGCAGTCGATCACGGTTTTCGATTGGCATGGTCGTTAAAGCCTGCCGGGGTGGTCGGACAGGATCGTTCTGACGATGCTATTGGTCGCTCTTTCCACAAATCCCGCCACCAGACGGCCGTCCTGTGCTGCGACCCGAACGATGCTGCGATCACAGAAAGCTGAAGCCTAATGTCTGCCCGTCGGAAGCGCCCCCATGGATTAGGGGCAGGTGAAAATCTGGCGTCCGGAGACGCGGATCAGGGCTCCGCCTGAACGCGGACTGCGATGATATCGCGGATTTTACTGGCATCTTCTGCCGTAAGCGGATTGTAGACCATCATCGCGAGGTCAGGACGCCCGTCGACAGCAAAAGCCGAGTATTCGACGGCATAGGCTCCGAGTTGCGGGTGGCGCATGTGCTTGACCCCGCCGCCAAAATTGCGGACGTCGTTGTCCCGCCACATGCGGCGGAAATCCGCGCTTAGAGCGGAAAGTTCATCGATCAGGGGCTGAGATTTCTCGATCAGTCCCAGACGGGTTATGTCGGCGCGAAAGGCAGCCACGACGAAGCTCGCCGCTCCCTCCCAGCTTTGCTGTGCTTCGCGGACCGCGGGATTGAGGAACATCTGGCGCAGGATATTGCGGTCGTGCAGCGGAAGCGCGTTGTAGTCGCACAGCAGCACACGGGCCGCATTGTTCCACGCCAGCACGTCCCAGCAACCGTTCTTGATCATCGCGGCACTTGGCTCCAGCGCATCGAGCACCCGCTGCAAACGGGGCGAAACATCGTCGCTGTCCTGTTCGCGCGCTTCGGGCAGTCGTCCGAGCCCCAGCAGGAACAGATGTTCGCGCTCCACCTCGGTCAGCATCAGGCCCCGCGCAAGCCGGTCCAGAACATCAGCCGACGCCCCGCCGCCGCGCCCTTGTTCGAGCCACGTATACCAGGTGGCGCTGATATTGGCGCGCTGCGCCACCTCCTCCCGGCGCAGGCCCGGCGTGCGTCGGCGTGACGCCGGAAAGCCCAGCGCCACGGGATCAAGTTTGCTGCGTCGGTCACGCAGATACGTCCCGAGCAGGGTGTTCGAAGCGGACATGGTCGGCTGCCTGTTAATAATTATACCATGATAACGTCACTACTTTACCAGCATAGAGCGTTGGCGCGATGGTGTCCTCACCAAAAACGAGGGAGTTTTGGACATGCGTGTTTTCGTCACAGGTGCCACCGGTTTTATCGGCTCGGCAGTCGTCAAGGATCTGATTGCGGCGGGTCATCAGGTTCTTGGCCTGTCGCGCTCCGAAGCCGGGGACGCGGCCTTGGCTGCGGCGGGGGCAGACGTTCATCGCGGCACGATTCTGGATCTGGACAGCCTTCGCGCGGGAGCCGCGTCGTGCGACGGGATCATCCATACGGCCTTCAACCACGATTTCTCGACATTTGCTGCCAATTGCGAGGATGACCGGCACGCGATCGAGGCGATGGGCTCCGTGCTGATCGGATCGGATCGACCGTTCGTGGTTTCGTCCGGAACGGGAATAGCGGTCGCTAAGCCTGGCCGCCCGGCGGAGGAAAGCGACCCGACTCTTGCGTCGCAACAGATGCCGCGCGCAGCGTCGGAAGAGGCGGCGCGCGCTCTGGCGGATCGCGGCGTCCGGGTGTCCATCATGCGCCTGCCGCAGGTGCATGACACGGTGAAGCAGGGGCTGGTCACGTTCGCCATTGCCATCGCCCGCGAAAAGGGTGTTTCGGCTTATGTCGGGGATGGCCAGCAAAGATGGCCTGCGGTGCATATTTCCGATGCCGCCCCGCTTTATCGCCAGGCGCTGGAAAAGGCCGCTCCCTACGCCGTTTACCATGCTGTGGGAGAGGAAGGTGTGCGACTGCGGGACATCGCGGAAGTGGTCGGGCGCGGGCTTCGCATGCCGGTGACGTCCCTGACGCGAGAAAAGGCGCAGGACCATTTTGGGTGGATGGCCTTCTTCGCCGGGCATGACGCCGTGGCCAGCAGCACCCGCACGCAGGAAGCGCTGGATTGGCACCCGCAAGGACGGGGGCTAATCGAAGATCTTGAGGAAATGCGATATTTCGAGAACTGATCTCGAGCGTTCACTGAAACAGAAAAGCCGCCAGAGAGGGAGCTCTCTGGCGGCTTTTTTTCGTGAGGGCTGTCAGATGGGGGTTGGGATCATTCCCACTCGATCGTGCCGGGGGGTTTGGACGTGATGTCGTAGGTCACGCGGTTGATGCCCCGCACCTCGTTGACGATACGGCTGGCCACGCGGTTCAGGAATGCCATGTCGAAGGGATAGAACTCGGCCGTCATGCCGTCGGTGCTGGTCACTGCACGCAGGGCGCAGGCCTGATCGTACGTCCGGCCATCGCCCATCACGCCAACGGTACGGACCGGCAGCAGCACGGCAAATGCCTGCCAGATGGCATCGTAAAGACCGGCTGCACGGATTTCTTCGAGGAAGATCGTGTCGACCTTACGCAGCAGCGCGATCTTCTCCCGGTCGATTGCGCCGGGAATACGAATGGACAGGCCCGGCCCGGGGAACGGGTGACGTCCGACGATGTGTTCCGGGATCGCCAGTTCACGGCCCAGGTCGCGCACCTCGTCCTTGAACAGTTCGCGCAGGGGCTCGACCAGCTTCATGTTCATGCGGTCTGGGAGACCGCCGACATTATGGTGCGACTTGATCGTGACCGAGGGGCCGCCGGTGAAGCTGACGCTCTCGATCACGTCGGGATAGAGCGTCCCCTGTGCCAGGAACTGCGCACCACCGATCTTCGCGGCTTCCTGCTCGAACACTTCGATAAACAGGCGACCGATGATCTTGCGCTTGATCTCCGGGTCGGTCACGCCTTCCAGTTCGCCCAGGAACAGGTCAGAGGCATCACGATGCACAAGGCGGATGTTGAAGCGACCACGGAATGTCTTCACAACATCCTCGGCCTCGCCGGCGCGTAGCATACCGTGATCGACGAAAATGCAGGTCAACTGATCGCCGATGGCCTCATGGATCAGCACCGCAGCGACCGACGAATCCACGCCGCCAGACAGACCGCAGATCACATGGCCCGAACCGACCTGTTCGCGGATTTTCTGGATTTCCAGATCGCGGAACCCGGCCATCGTCCAGTTACCGCTGCAACCCACAACATCATGGGTGAAGTTCTTCAGCAGCGCAGCACCATGCGGCGTGTGCACGACTTCGGGATGGAACTGCACGCCATACAGGCGCCGTCCCTCGTCAGCGATGATGGCGAACGGCGCACCCTCGCTGATGGCCACGGCGCGGAAGCCCGGTGGCAGGCTGGTCACGCGATCACCGTGGCTCATCCACACCTGTTCGCGGTTGCCGCGGGCCCAGGTGCCGCGGAACAGGGCGCAGTCCTCGGTGATGTCGATATGGGCGCGGCCGAATTCACGGTGTTCGTGCGTCTCGACCGTGCCGCCGAGTTCCAGACACATGGCCTGCTGGCCATAGCAGATGCCGAGCACGGGAACGCCAAGACCGAAAACCGAAGCCGGAATGGTCGGTGCATTGTCGTCAAGCACGCTGGCCGGGCCGCCGGACAGGATAATGCCGCGCGGCGCGAAAGCCTTGATCCGCTCGTCGGTCGCGGTAAAGGGCCAGATTTCGCAGTAAACGCCGCTCTCTCGTACGCGCCGGGCGATCAGCTGAGTGACCTGACTGCCGAAGTCCAGGATCAGGATGCGATCGTCGTGAAGCACATGGTCGAGGGAGGAGTTGTCTGTCATGGTCCTTCTTTCGGTCTTGCCGCCCCGGCCGATAGCTGGCTGCTGTTCATCGGCCTTGAAAAAAGTCCGTATAGGCGGTTCCCTTGGCCACGTCACCCCGAACAATCAGGTCATGGCGCTGACACAGCATATGACCGACCGGCACAGGCACACAATGACTGTCACGACAGCCCCCTCCCCGTTTCGCACCCTGCTGCTCTCAAGCCTTGCCTGCATGGGGGCGGCTCTTTCCGCGCCCGGGGCCGACGCCGCCGCGCCCGATGCCGCAAAGGCACCGTGGGGCCTGTGGGTCGGCACGCTGAAGACACAGGCGGGCACCTGTCCCGACCAGATGTCCTCGACGCTGCAGATCACCCGCAAGCACGTCAATTTCACGCCCGGCGACGGTTCGATGGTGCTGACCGGGACACGCCATGCGGACGGCTCGGTTCATGCGGAACTGATTCTCTCGGATCGCAATCACAAGCCGCTGCCGCTGGTGTTCAATGCCAAGCCCGTCGCCGACACGTTCGAGGGCGATTACGGTACCACCACGTGCCGTGCGCATGTCGTTCTGAGGCAGAGTTCGTGAACCTGCTGTAAAACCAAGGTTTCTGTGCCTTTACAGCACCTTGGCCACCGATTTCATTTTGATGAATTTTGTGGGTTGCCAGAGTAAATGGCCTCGGCTAGAAACCGCCCCACGACGCACCCGTAGCTCAATTGGATAGAGCACCAGACTACGAATCTGGGGGTTAGAGGTTCGAGTCCTTTCGGGTGCGCCACATATCTCTCATGATCGAAACCCGATCGCTCAGGTCTGATCCTGACTATTGATCTGGTTTATATCATGAGGCGGCTTCAGAATCCGGCTCAGCCGAGTGCCTGAAATTCCGCTCTGCGCACCCGTAGCTCAATTGGATAGAGCACCAGACTACGAATCTGGGGGTTAGAGGTTCGAGTCCTTTCGGGTGCGCCACCCTGAAAAATTCAATCCCCTCACGACGCGCCCGACCTAAGCCGAAACGCGTCGCTTGTTCTCGTTACTGCGGCTGCTGGGCCTGCTGCGGCGCGGCCTGCTGGGTCTGCTGCTTTTCTTTCTTGGACGCCTCGTGATGACCGACGGCACACCCCGCGGCAGCACCAATCACGCCGTGATGGCCGGCAACGTGCCCGGCAACACCGCCGACTGCCGCCCCCTTGATGCAGCCTGCAGCATGGGACGCCGGAGCAGCGAAGCTGAGGCCGGCAACAACGGCAACAGCCGCAAAAGTCGTTTTGGTCATTGGAATATCCCGTCTCTGTTCAGACGCACCCGCAGAGCGCCGCGTCTTACAGTCTGGAACGGTCACCCCGCACCCTCAGTTCCATTGTCACGTTCGGAGCGGGCGTGCGCCAGATAAGCCTCAATCTCCACGCCACCGCTGATCAGGTCAGCCTCGATCGCGGCGCGTGCGGCGGGACCGTCTTTCTGGCGAAGCGCCACAATGACAGCGCGATGGGCGTCGAACCCGCCATATTCCGGCGTGACCTCTTCATGAAAGACTTTCAGGATTGGCCCCATCGAGAGCCATAGATTCTCGATCTGACGAATCAGGATCGGGCGACGCGACACGGTGTAAACCCCGAAGTGAAACGCGCGGTTAAGACGCGCGACGCTGTCCTGACGCCCGCTCCATGCGACTTCATACTCAGCCTCGATGGTTGCCAGGCGGGCGACTTCCTCATCCGTTGCTTCGGATGCTGCGAGTTCTGCTGCCAGCCCTTCCAGAGCCATGCGGATCATACGCAGTTCCCGATACCGCTCCAGCGTCACATCCGGCACCACGGCAAACCGGCCGGCCCGCAGTTCCAGCCCGTGCTCGCTGGTCAGGCGTTGGCAGGCTTCGCGAACGGGCGTGATGCTGGTGCCGAGCCTATCGGCCAGATCCTGCATCAGCAGCCGCGAACCGGGTCGAAATCCACCGGAAATCAACTCCTCCCGCAACGCGGCATAGGCTTGAGCAGAAAGGCTTCCCGACTGAATTCGCCGCATTCGCTGGCACGTCCCTTCATCCGTTGCGATAACGCAATTTATAAGTTATAAATTACTGCAAATTTTCCAGCGTGTCACCGCTGCCGAAGGACCGGACATGTCGCTCAGCCTGCATACCCTGCACGATCCGGAGCTTGCGGCCGCGTTGTCGCAGCTCAACTCGCCGCCGCCGTGCCTTGAACTGGACGTGGTGCGTCAGGCGCTTAAGGCACAATACGGAATCGAAGGGACGCTGACGTCGCTGCATGGCGAGCGCGACCAGAATTTTCGTGTCGAGTCCGCGGCTGGCCAGATCTATGCCCTCAAGATCATCAACCGACATGAGACGCGCGACGAAACTGCGTTCCTGACGGCGTTGATGGTGCATGTCGAAACCGGCACCCTGCCCGTTGCCCGCGTAATTCCCGACGTGGATGGCAATTTTGACAGCAGCGTCACGGTTGCGGGTCAAATCTGGTATCTGCGTCTTGTGACCTGGATGGAGGGTGTGCCCCTTGGAGATGTGGCCCCGTCACTTAGCCTGTGCCGCGACACGGGAATACAGATCGCGCGCGTCGCACGGCGCCTCCGAACCTTTGACGGCGCGGCACCGCAGCGCAGGATTTTGTGGGATTCGAGTTGCGTAGACGATCTGGCCGACCTGACCGTTCATGTGCGCGACGACGGCCTGCGCGACAGGATTCTGGAATTTCTCGGGACATTCTCTGATTTTCGCGCTGTCCGCATGAACTCCCTGCGTCGGCAGTTCATTCACAATGACTACAACACGTCGAACATCACGGCCGATAAGCAGGATCATCGGCGGGTCAGTGGCCTGGTCGATTTCGGAGACGCCTGTCACGCCCCGATGATCAATGAACTGGCAGTAGCGGCTTCTTACCAGATGCGGGCGCCGGAAGGCCCGATCGCATCCCTTGCTGCCATGACGACCGCTTATGCACGGGAGTTTCCGCTGGAGCGACAGGAGATCGAAGCTCTGCCGCTGCTGGTCAAGGCACGGGTGGTAACCCGGATCATTCTGAGCGAATGGCGCGCAGAGATGTTCCCTGACAATGCGATCTATATCCGACGCAATCTCGGCAAGGCGATCGATCTTCTGAAATTCTTCGATTCATACACGAATGATGACATGCAGCGACATCTCGACGTCGCGCTGACCCATGAAGGATACCGTCCATGACCGCAGACGCGTTGACCGCCCGACGTCGCGCCCTGCTGGGGGGGGCTTATCGGCTGTTCTATGAGGAGCCGGTTCATCTCGTCGCGGGCAACGGGGTCTGGCTGACAGACGCTGCGGGCAGACGCTATCTGGACGCCTACAACAACGTCGCGTCGGTGGGGCATTGCCACCCCCACGTTGTCGAGGCCCTGAGCAGGCAGGCCGCGACCCTGAACACCCACACCCGCTATCTGCATGAAGCCGTGCTGGAGTATGCCGAGGCTCTGCTCGCGTATTTTCCGCCCGGGATCGGCAACGTGATGTTCACCTGCACCGGCAGCGAAGCAAACGATCTCGCCCTGCGCGCCGCCAAGGTCATGACCGGCGGGACCGGCATCATCATCACGACCAATGCCTATCACGGTGTGACGGAACTGACCGCGTGCCTGTCGCCGTCTCTGGGGAGTGGCGCGCCGAAGGGTCGGGATATCTATCACGTCGATGCGCCCGATCCCTTGCGCGACGGCGACATGGACGGCAGCCAGTTCGCCCGCCGCGTTGCCGACGCGATTGCACGCATGCGCGCCGATGGCGTGACGCTGTGCGCGCTTCTGGTCGATACGCTGTTTTCCTCCGATGGAATCCAGCCTCAACCATTGGGCGCGCTGCGTCTGGCTGCGGACGAAATTCATGCGGCCGGCGGCCTGTTCATCGCAGATGAAGTCCAGGCCGGTCTGGGCCGTTGCGGATCGCATATGTGGGGGTTCCTGCGCCAAGGTGCGCGGGCGGATCTGGTCACGATGGGCAAGCCGCTGGGTGACGGCCACCCGATCGGGGCGGTTGCCGCGCGGCCGGAAATTTTCGACGCGTTCGGTGAACGGTCGCGTTATTTCAATACATTCGGGGGAAATCCGGTCTCTGCGCGCGTCGGGATGGCCGTGCTTGACGTGATCCGGCAAGAGCGCCTGATGGACAACGCGGCGATCGTGGGACAGGCCATGACGGACGCCGTCAGCGCCCTGCGTCGCGACTTCCCTGCCCTGGTGGATGTGCGATCGACAGGCCTTTATATGGGTGCAGAACTTTGCGACTCTGAAACGAAACTCCCAGATCCGGCGCGGGCCAGTGCAGTGGTCAACCTGATGCGCCAGCGCGGCGTGCTGATCAGCGCCAGCGGGCCCGGCGGAAACGTGCTTAAAATCAGACCCCCGCTGGTCTTCGGGCTGGAGCATGTCGGTATACTTGTCGATTGCCTTGCGGGCGCTCTGCGCGACACAGTTTAAATCGGTTTCGGTGGTCAGGATTTTCCAGATGCAAGACAGCGCACCGCCTTCGAATTCTCCCCGTCCCGTCATGCTTTTGACCGGGGCCAGTCGCGGCATCGGCCATGCAACGGTCAAGCGCTTTCAGGCCGCGGGATGGCGAATCCTGACCGTCTCCCGTCAGGCATTTTCAGAAGAGTGTCGTTGGCCCGAAGCGCGCGAGAACCATCTTCAGGCAAATCTCGACTCACCGGCAGACATCGAAAAACTGATTGCAGATGTGCGCGCCCGCCTGCCTGATGGGCAATTGCATGCACTGGTCAATAATGCGGGGATTTCACCGAAGGTGCCCGGCGGAGGGCGGATGGGCGTGCTGGATACGTCCGCCGAAGTGTGGACCAGCGTCTTTAACGTGAACCTGTTTGCGACGGCTGCGCTCGCGCGGGGTCTGTTCAAGGAACTCAAGGCCGGGTCGGCGACGATCGTAAATGTCACATCAATCGTCGGCAGCCGCGTGCATCCTTTTGCGGGGCCTGCCTATGCGTGTTCCAAGGCGGCACTGGCGGCGCTGACACGGGAAATGGCGCATGAGCTCGGTGCACACGGCATCCGCGTGAATGCCATCGCACCGGGTGAAATCGCGACCGCGATGCTCTCGCCAGGCACTGACGCCATCATCGATCAGCAGATTCCGATGCGGCGTCTGGGTCTGCCCGCTGAAGTGGGTGAGACGATCCTTTTCCTGTGTTCCCCGCAATCGTCCTATATCAACGGTGCGGAAATTCACATCAACGGCGGCCAGCACGTCTGAGGGCCGACGGCTCAACCGTTTGCCGGGATCGTCACAATCGTGCCGGGATTATTGCTGGATTTCGACAGCTCGATCAGAATCTGCAGCATGGTGAACGCCAACTTGCTGTCGTAATCGGTGTCGGAAATCCAATAATATTTGTGGTTATAGGTCGTCCAGGAGAACGCCGCCTTGGGTTCATCCTGCGTCACGTGGATGGTGACGATCGGCTTTTTCTCTTGTGTGATCATGCGGATGGTCGGGCGGGTGCGACCCGACAGCACATCCTCTTTCGGGACCTCGATCTCGTAGGCGATCTGTCCGAGCACGCCCAGAACGGTCCGCGTCAACATCCGGATTTCACCGGGGCGCGGGCGGCCACCGCCATAGACGACCTCCACACGCTCATCCCCCTGAGGCATGCCGAGCAGACGCCGCACTTCCTGCACCTTGGGGCCCAGATACGGGTCATCGGTCGTGGTGATGGACAGATAAACCCGATCTGCCGCAGCATCCTTGGCAGGTGCCAGCGGAGAGCGCTCAAGCTGCACTCCAAGCAGCCCCGCTGTCTGAAGCACCCGCAAATCGTAGATCAACTCGAAAAACAGGGGAGAGCCGCGACCCAGGTCGCCGTTCATCGCGCCTGTATTCGAAATCAGATTGACCGACTGTACCGCAAGACGAAACAACACATCGATCGGCAACCCACCGAGGACCAGCGGCAACAGGTTGGCCGGCGGTAACGGACGCAGGAAACTCTCGGCATAGGAATCGCCGGTCACAGGCTGGAAGGTGAACGTGGGACTTTCCTGTGACTGCACCGCCGCCCCGCCATAAGGGCGCGCGCCGGAATAATTGCCGATCCCGACCGAAAAATTGCGCTGCAACTGATAGCCGGAAATGACCTGCGTCGTATCCAGAAAACCCGGCGTATCCGCATAACGCAGCCGCACAACATTCAAAAGCGTCTGACGCTTGCCTGAACTTGTCAAAGCGCGAGAATAATCGCTCTGATCCTCGTCCAGCCGAGTCGGGCCGATTTCGCTGCAGGCCCCCAGCCACGCGAGGGCAAAGACAGATGCCAGCGCCGTAAGGGCGCGTCGTGTGTTGGCAGAAACAAAATGCCCGATGGTCAGGCTGTTACAGTTGTCTGACAAGAGGCATCCCTTCGCCGCACGATCCCGCGGCTATAGCCACCAAGCAACCGGAAGGTCAAATGGTGGGCACATGATACGGGACTTAAGGTAGCTTTTTCCACTTCGTACGCCAGATGTTGCAGTTATTCGTCGCAGCACAGTCTTAATGGTCGTTGGAACGCTTCCGTCAGAAGCCCAGACGCTAACGATTGCCGTCACTCCGGCAGGTCGCTCTCTGCCGCGTCGATAAACGCTCGAATGTCGGACGACAGAATGAGTGGCAGAAACCTGTCGATTTTTTCGCGCGGCCAGTCCCACCATTTGATGGTCAAAAGTCGCGCAATAATATCCTCGTCAAAGCGGAACTTCAGGACACGAGCGGGATTGCCACCCACAATCGCGTAAGGCGGCACGTCCTTCGTGATCACGGCCCCCGCCGCGAGCACTGCACCATCCCCCACCTTGCGCCCGCTCAGGATCGTCACGTTGGCGCCGATCCATACGTCATTGCCGACTTCCGTCACGCCGGAGTTGTAATGGTCCTCCACCTCGATCCGTCGAAGATCCCAATGCTGATCGTTTACACCGAAGAGTTTATCAACCTGCATGAACGGATAGGTCGTCAGAAGATGGTAATTATGGTTTCCGATGATTGCGGTGAGGTTAATACCGATCGAACAGAACTTGCCAATCTTCATGCGTCCGAAATTGGGGTCCAGGGCATTGAACCCACCATAGCTGTAATCGCCAATCTCATAGCCCTGCTCTTTGACAAGCGAGATCATGTTGTTTCGCAAATGAGCAAAGGGGACCGGAAACTCGGTGATATCGCGACGCACGAGCACGATGGGAAGATTATGTGCCCCTGGTGCAAACACCCCCTCAAACGTCGCACCGGGATAGACCGGCGAGAACCGAACGGACCTGAAAATCGCGACGATGCTCTGCTCGTCATTTAAAAAGACAAGATCGTCGTTCGACCAGCCCCATGTCGACTCATAGGGACTGAAATAGTTCTTCAATTTCCCGGTCGGGTGAAAGTGCAGGAAATTACACACCGGAGGACCTTCGCGTGTCCCATACGTCCAATAGCAAAGGCTCAGGGTGGATGTGTCGAGCACCTCACGTACCTTCTCTCCGGCAAAGACAGCCGACTGGAGAGATGAGAGTGCGGCCCGCAGGTCACCTTCGTGCGTATCGAGCGTGACCTGCGACGCCAGATGCAAGGCGGCGTCCAGGGCCGCAGCGTCGGGACGCGGGAATGTGCCAGGACCGAAATGTGCCGCACGGACCCGCTCTGCCGCCAGCGCGTAGCTTTCAATAGCTTGCAGCAGAAATTTCATCGACGAAACGCCTCTCAGACGCGATCTGATTGGTATTTATCGAGACACGTTAGTGAAAACAATAATTATTTTAATGTAATCCATTGATCGAAATCATTTAAGTAACATTTATGTGTATAGTTTAAATATTTCAATATAATTCTTCAATTTTTAGGAGTGATTTCTCGATATTAGACAACTTTCGCAAAATACGAATTCGTTACAAGAGTGCATTTTCTGGATAACAAAGTGCTGTTATATATCGTCGTCGATCTGCGTTGCTTAACAGATGAGTCGTGCTCTGAAATGTTACTTGGGGATGCGTCACGCGCCTTTGACAACAGCACGATACTCTTCCCTTTTGCGCGCAGTTATGTTAGCCAAGCCCCATGATGCCCTCAATATATGCGACGGCATCTATCCTAATGAAATATCGTATTTTTAGACTTTTCATTAAAAAACTCTATATTTTATCATAAATATTCAGAACCAAGGACCTAATCTTGAGAAAGATGTTCTTTGTCTGGGCACTCCTCGCTGTGCCCGCATACGCGGATGATTCCGTTCCGCAGAGCTTCAAGGCTGCAGATGGAACCCACAAGCCGGTCCTTATGGCCACAACACCGAATGCCAGCGGCCTCCCGGTAGTCGCAGCCTATAAAGGCTTGGACGGGTCGTGGCACGATACAACCGTCATCCAGCAGATCTGCGGCGTTGGAAGCGATGGTTCGCCCACAGCGTGCCCCACGCCGGTCTCTTCCGCCATGCTTTCCAACTATATTTCGCGCACCCAGTTGGGCGCGTCTGACGGTGTCGC
>Ga0157365_10000021_pt1 | contig 93335 bp, 89 predicted proteins | sample AttsexASBM3_FD_111478 | JGI IMG/M metagenome (GOLD analysis project Ga0157365, IMG submission 111478) | Fungus gardens microbial communities from leaf cutter ant in Ribeirão Preto, State of São Paulo, Brazil - Atta sexdens ASBM3 | ecosystem: Host-associated > Fungi > Mycelium > Unclassified ...
CGTGCCGAACTACAACCTCAAGCCCTGCCACGACGTTCATCCCGAGTTTCAGGACGTGAAAGTCATCAAGCTGCGCGAAGGCATCGACGAAATCCATCGCCATGAACTCTGGGACGATGTTGCGAAGGAAATGGTGCCGTTTCGCGATGTGCGCCCGGCCACCAAAGTGCCCGCTCCCGCCTGCCCGTGATCGGCTGAGGTCGGGACACGAGCACGCACACGCAAAAGTTGCCGCCTCCGCGCGGCAACTGCCAACTCACACCGCTAGCAACACCAGCCGCGCCTGTTGCCCACGTTGGACAACCACCACAGCGTTCTGTCGAAATTGCCGTGCCAGCACCATTCCCCGCGCTGGGGCTGCTGCGACAAGCCAAAGCGGTTCTGCCCACCGCCCCAGCCGCCCCACTCCGTCACGATACGGCAGTCTTGCCAGATGGGGGGACGATCGGGCCATCAGCCGGACGTTGCGCTCTGCCGGCACTGCACGACCAAATGGATTGCAAGCACTGACCAGCACGATCTGCGCGTGACCGGGGAACGGCCACGCGCCCTCCGCCCGCCGACCAATCCGGATCGTCAGACCGCCGCCTTCATAAACACTCAGCCGATAGGCGCGCGCGATCGCCGGGGTGGCAGCGCGCGTGCCGGTCACGGGTCTTCGCGCCGGGGATCGGGTTCGCCAAATTTTTCCTTGCGATGCACATACGCGGACAGCAACAGCCCGAAGCCGAACATCATGTTCAGCATCGCCGAGCCGCCATAGGAAATCAGCGGCAGCGGCACGCCACCCACGGGGATCGCACCCATCACCATCGACAGGTTCACCGCGCAATACAGGAAGAAATTCATGGAAATGCCCAGCCCGATCAGGCGTCCGAACTGGTTGCGGCTGCTGATGGCCATGAACATTCCACCGAACACCATCAGCACCAGCAACCCGATGACCGAGATCGCACCGACATAACCCCATTCTTCGGCAATCATGGTGAAGATGAAATCGGTCTGCTTTTCCGGCAGGAAGTTCAACTGCCCCTGCGTGCCGTGCAGGTATCCCTGCCCCCACATGCCCCCCGACCCAAGCGCGATCTTGGATTGGATGATGTTGTAACCCGCCCCGAGCGGGTCGCTTTCGGGGTGCAGGAACGTGTCGATCCGGGCCTTCTGATAGTCGTGCAGGTGTCCGTAGACGAACTTGCCGAGAAACGGCAGTGGTGCCGCCAGAATCGCGATCTGCCACAGCCGCATCCCGGACGCGAAAATCAACGATGCCCCGATACAGCCGATAATCACACTGGTCCCGAGATTGGGCTCCTTGAGCACCAGCGCGACGGGCGCCAGTGTCACCAGCGCGGGCACGATCAGGCGCAACGGATTGCCCATCTTGTTTGACGGTGTCTTGTGCAGCCACGCCGCGAGCACCAGCACCAACGCGACCTTGGCGAATTCCGATGGCTGGACCTGCATCCCGCCAATCATGATCCACCGTTCCGCCCCCTTGCCCACATGCCCCATCCGCAGCACGGCCGCCAACAGACCGAGCGAGGCGACATAGGCCGGCCATGCCATCAGCGTCAGCACGCGCGGCGGCAGCAGGGCAACGCCGATCATCAGCACCATCGCCACGCCAAAGCGTGCGGTCTGCGGGGCGGCGAACGGGTGCGCGGAACCGCCCGCAGCTGAATACAGCGCGCCGTACCCCACGCCCGCCAGCACACAGATCAGCAGGACGTAAATCCAGTTGACCTGCCACAGCTTGCCGAGCAACCCGAAGCTGGGTTCGGGACGAAGCAGGCGTTTTTCGAAAATCATGCGGCCTCTGGCGTGGGAACGAACGGTCGTGAAAGGACGTGCCGGAAAATGCGAGTCCGCATGCCCCAAGTCCAGCACAAAACGCCTCGGGCGTTGTCGTGGCCCGCAGCGACGCCCGGAAACTCCGTCTTCCATCGAAATGACATTGGCCCGCGTGGGTCTTGCGGCTAGATTCTCCCGATGATGTCCTCTCTGAAGATGCGGCTGTTCGTCGGACTGCTGCTGCCTGCGATCGCCACCCTGCTGGCCGTGCCGGTGCTCGATCATGTGCAGTTCACGTTGTTCGGCATGCCAGCGGTGCTGAACTGGTTCTTCCTCTGGTATATCCTGACGTCCGGGTGTCTTGCCGCATGCTGGTTCCTGCATGATCGCCACGCGCCGGAACGCCCAGTGGTCCGGGCATCCTGAGGATGGCGCTGACGATCTTTGCGCTGATCATCGCGCTGTCGTTCGGGCTGGTACTGATGGGGCGCAGCGGGCACGCTCATGCCTCGTTGCGCGATTTCTTCGTCGCCTCCCGGCAGTTCGGCAGCTTCCTGCTGTTTTTTCTGGCCGTCGGGGAATGTTACAGCATCGGCGGTCTGCTCGGGTTTCCCGGCGGCGTCTATGCGCGCGGCGTGCCGTTCGCCGTCTGGTTCGTCGGCTATATCCTGCTGTCCGCCCCCATCGGCTATTTCCTTAATCCGCTGATCTGGCGCGCGGCCCAGCGGTTCGACGCGCTGACCCTGCCGGATCTGTTCGTCGGGCGCTTTCGCAGCCGCACGCTGGAATTGACGGTAACGCTGAGCGCGATCCTGTTTCTCATTCCATGGGGGGCGATGCAGTTCGCGGGCCTCGGCGTTGCGCTGTCGGGTCTGGGGATCGGCGTGAGCGGCTGGCCGCTGATGGTGAGCGCCGGGATGCTGGCGTTTCTCTATGTCGCGATGGCAGGCGTACGGGCCCCGGCATATGTCTCGATCCTTAAGGATATTCTGATGATCGCGGCCATCGTGGTCACGGGAGTGGCAGTACTGCACCATGTGGCACCGTCCGCCCTGGCACCCGCACTGGCCCCGGCACCGGGCCAGCCTGTGATGACGCCGGGACAGGAGCGCTTTGCCGTCAGCACCATCCTGTTCCAGGGCCTCGGGTTCTATATGTCGCCGCTGACCATGGCGTATCTGTTTACCGCCAAGGGTGAAAAGGCCCTGCGGCGCGCGCAGATCGCCATGCCGCTTTATATGTTCATGTTTCCGTTCCTCGCGTTCGTTGCCATGTGGGCGAAGCTCCACGGCCCCGCGCTGCAATCGCCCAACGACGCCTTTATCGCCGCCGCCCGCATGCTTCTGCCCGCGCCCGCCATCGGGCTGGTCGCAGGCGGCGCGGCACTGTCGGGACTTGTCGTGCTGGTCGGGTTGTGCCTGACAGTGGGGCCGCTGGTATCGCGCAATCTGCTAACCGGGCTGAGCGAGAACCAGCAGAAGCGTGGCGCAAAGATCGTCATTGTGACGTATCTGGTCTTCTCGGTGGTGGCCGCAGCCCTGACCACGTCGATCATCACACGCCTGAACAACATGACCTATCTGGGCATCACGCAATACATGCCCGGCGTTCTGGCGATCCTGTTTTTCCGCCGCGCGAACCCGATTGCCGTCGCACTCGGGATCGTTGCGGGGGATGTGACGGGGTGTTCGCTTTTTCTGGCGGATGTTGACACCTGGGGCATCAATGTCGGGCTGATCGGCCTGGGCGTGAACACCGCCGTGCTGGTGTTCGGCAGCCTGCTGATGCCCCGTGCCGCACAGACGGACGATCTGGTCGGCCTTCCGACAACGACCGCGTGACGCTCTTCACGCTCGTAGAACCCGCGCAGTTCGAACAGGACATTCGCCGGAGCCTGTTCCGTGCCAGCGCGGCCCCCGTGGCAACGGCGCAGGACGCACTGGACTTCGTGCGTCAGGCCTCCGTGCCGGATGCCACCCATAATTGCTGGGCCTTCCGCGTCGGCCAGACCTACCGCAGCGATGACGACGGGGAACCGGGTGGCACCGCCGGACGCCCGATCCTTGCGGTCATTGATGGACAGGCGATGGACCGGATCGTGGTCGTGGTCACACGCTGGTATGGCGGGACGAAGCTGGGTGCCGGGGGGCTTGTCCGCGCATATGGCGGCACGGCGGCGGAATGCCTGCGTCTGGCACCCCGCACGCCGATCATCGCAATGCGAGCGGTCGCCCTGCGTGCATCGTTCAGTGACCTTGCCCGCCTTCAGGGGCCGTTGCGAGACTGGGGCGCAATCGAAATCGCCGAGAGTTTCGATGCAACCGGAGCACACGTCCGCTTCGATATCCCGGAGGAGGCTGTGGACAGCGTGACGCTGCAGATCAGCAACCTGACCGCCGGACGCGTCACGTTGCACGATGCGGAAAGGCCCGATGGCGTGCCGTAAACCGCGCAACGCAATCCGTCAGAACCGATACCCGATACCCATGCCGACAACCGTCGGGTCGAGCGAGTCGTGCGCCTTGATGAAAGCTCCGCTCTGCCGGTCGTTAGCCCATGCGTGGGCACGCATGAACATCTGTTTGGCATCGACATTGAAAAACCAGTTCCCGACGATCTGGTAATCAAACCCGATATCCAAAGAGGGGCCGCCCGTAACCCCCAGATTGAGTTTCTGCACCACCCCGCCCGCTGGCGACGTGTTGTGGAAAAATGCCAGCGTTCCGCCAAGCCCGGCATAGGGGTTGAAGCGCTTATGCGGTCGGAAATGCCACGCAAAGGTCAGGGTGGGAGGCAGAACCCAGGTGCTGCCGATATCCAGATGCCCCAGCGGCGTGCCGGTCGCGGCCAGCTCATGGCGCGTGCTTGCCGCAATCAGATCGACCGAGACATGATCCGTCAGGAAATATTCGAACGTCAGTTCCGGTGCCGCCTGCCGGGACGCCTTGATGGAGCCGGGGATCGCCGCACCGTTCAGCCAGACACGGCTGCCGATATCCTCCGGCATCACCCCGATCGCCGAAAGCCGGATCAAGGCGTCCCCTTTCCCCAAACCGATCCGTGTCGAGGCACAGGTTTCAAAAAGGCCGCACCGATGCGGGGCCATCCCGATGGGCAAGGACACCGGCGCGTCCACATAGGCCGTCGCCGCGGCCGCAGGCTTCGCGAGCGCCACTCCCCAGCAAAGGGAGGCGGTCAGCAATGCAACCGCAGATTTTGTCGTCAAGCTCGTCATGAGAATTCCAAGGTCCTGATGGTCTGACCGGATTCACATCACGAAAAGCGGCGCACATCCTTGACGCAGATCAAACCACCCATGAGTTCCACCGACGGTGCCCAAGACCGAAATGGCGCATTCCTGCATTGATATGGATCAGACTTGCGCCCGCTACCCGACACGCGAGACAATGCCATTCCCTGCAGGCCCGAGGAATGGACCGATGCCCGATACTGTGCCTGACGCCACCGCCGGACTTTCCACGGTGACACGCCCCTGGCCGGGCCGATGTGGGGCGTCGGATTGCAATCATTGTTCCGCGCGGGAGCAAAGCATCTGCAATGCGATCGACGATCAGGACCTGCACCGCCTGACAGCCAGCGTCGTGAAGATGACTGTGCCAGCTGGCTGCTCCTTCATCGAGGAAGACGGACCCGCCACCGATTTTTTCAATATCACGCAGGGGACGGTGAAGCTGTTCAAGCTCCTGCCCGATGGTCGCCGTCAGATTACCGGATTTGCAGGGGTCGGCGACTTTATCGGCCTGGCAGGTGCGGCGACCTATGCCTTCGGGGCCGAGGCGATTGATCCCGTGCAGTTGTGCCGGTTTTCGCGCGCGCGCCTGACACGCCTGATGGATGATTTCCCGCGCTTGGAACGCCGATTGCTGGCCGAAGCCTCGACCGAACTGGTTGCCGCGCAGAACCGGATGCTGCTGCTGGGCCGCAAGACAGCCCGTGAACGCGTGGCCACGTTCCTGATAGAGCGGCAGGAACAATGCGGCGACGATGCGGTGATCGCATTGCCGATGACCCGCACAGACATCGGGGACTATCTCGGCCTGACGATCGAGACGGTCAGCCGGACCCTGAGCGCGCTCCGCAAGGCCGGTCTGGTCGTCGACGAAGGAACGCGAGCCGTACGGATCCTCTCGGGTGCGCGTCTGGAGCGCATTGCTGCCGGTGAGGCGATCTGAAGCCGGAAACCGGACTAGCGCTCCAGATCTTCACGGAGTTCGAAGTCGTCCTGCGCGTATTCACGCCCGAGCGTACGGACCGTCGCCGGTCGCACCGGGCCGCCGAGAATATGCCCGATCGGCGTGAGCGTATCGACGTGGTCGCAGATGATCTTGAACACGGCGAGCATCGGAACAGACAGGAACGCCCCGGAAATTCCCCACAACCAGTCCCAGAACATCAGGGACGCCATCACTAGCACAGGATTGAGCGTGAAGCGCTTGGCCAGTAGCATCGGCGTAATGACCTCCCCCTCCAGCATGTGAATGCACAGATAGATGGTCGGGGCGAAGAGTGCTTGCAACAACGACGGAAAGGTAAACAGCCCCACGAAGAAATAGATCAGCACTCCCGTCAGCGGGCCGATGATCGGAATATAGTTCAGCAGGAACGCCAGAACGCCCCAAAGCAGCGGGTTAGGGATGCCAACCAGCCAACACTGCACAAGGTTCAGTACGCCGACCAGCAGGTTCATGATCGTGATGGTGGCCAGATACAGCGACACATTGCGTTCGATCTGGGAGGCGATCCGCACGGCGCGCCGCTTATCGGCAAAGGTTGGCATGATCTCCACAAAGCGCCGCAACAGGCTGTCGCCTTCGGTCAGCAGGAAGAACAGCATCAGCAGCATCGTCAGAAGTTGGCCGAGCAGCAGACGTGTGCGGTCGAAGACTGTCGAGCCGAGGCTGCGAAGCCCGTCCGAGGTGCCGGTCCCATGCACGCTTTCGGAGTTGGACACGCCCAGCAGTTTTTCTACGTGATTATAGGCACCGCTGACCGCATCCAACGGTTCGCGCAACATCGCAAGCTGCGTCTGCAATGCCGGTAGCCCCTGCGGTGCGCGCGAAATCCATCCGGCAGCCGGCACGGAAATCGCGGTCCCGATCACCCCGATCAGGCCAGCAAGTCCAAGCATCAGCACAAGCGCGGCCAGAGGTTTCGGGACCCGCAAACGCTGGTTGAGCACCCGCATCGGCGCACTCAGCAAAAGATTGATCACCACGGCCAGAACGAACGGCAACACGATCCCGGAGGCCACCGACAGCGTATAAAACACCGCAAGAACAGTCAGGATCAGCAGGCAGATTTCGACCACCGACAGGCGGGCGCGCTTGTAAGCCGCCTGCACGCGTTCACGTTGGTCATCGTCTGGCGGGGTCATTCTCTTGCGTTCCGTCGGTCGTCTTGTGCGACGCTATTTCCCTATCGTGTCCGAAGAGCCGTCACAAGGCGAGTGTGGCCAATATAACTATCTGTGATAATAACAACACAGCTTGGGAATTGTGCCCTTCCCCCCGTGTCTCTGGACAGACTGGACAAGAATCCGTGACCAACGATGTCTGCCTGTTTGCCCATTTTGATCCGACAGGTCGTCTGGGCACCCATGTCCGCCACTATCTGCAGCAGATCCAGCACTGCGGATTTGACATCGTCATGGCTGTTTCCGGTCACGAGACGGTGCCCGAAGAAATCGCGGCTTTCTGCGCGGCGTCCGGGATAACCGCCGTCGGGCGGCCTAATGGTGGGTTGGATTTCGGGGCGTGGCAGCATCTGATGCGCGCCGGATTCGCTGAAAACGCGACAACGATCCTGCTCGCCAACGACAGCGTCTTTGGACCGCTTTTTCCGCTTCGACCGGTTGTCGATGGCTTGCGGCGGACAGGTGCCGATGCCTGGGGGATGGTCGAAACGCTGGAAATGTCATGGCATCTTCAGTCATGGTTCGTCGGCATGACGGCCGCCGCATTTCGCAGCCCGGGAGTGCAGCGCGTATTTGCACAACCCTTCGACGCCATGACGAAGGGGGAGATTATCCTTCACGGGGAAATCGGCCTGGGCTCCGCGTTTCAGGCCGAGAAATTGCGCGTCGTCGCGGCAAGGGCCGCCGCGCAATCTGTGTTGGATCGGCTGGTGCCCGGCAATGCGATGCAGATCGACTGGCGCTCGGTCGTCGAATCCCGCACCGTGCCGTTCATCAAGGTCGAGGTCCTGCGTGACAATCCGTTGTGTCTGCCGTGGGTCGCAAGCTGGCCGGACGTGGTTCAGACGTCTGACATTTTCGACGAGTCCTGGATTACGGACTGGCTGGCCCGTCTTCCGTCGACGCGTCCGGCGCGGCGTCCGAAGCTGATCACGCTCGTCCGTGCTCTGCGGAGCCGTGACAGGGGCAGTCTATGGGCGACGTTGCGCCGGATAGTGGCCCGTCAGGTGCCGGGACGGCGACGGCCGAGCAGCGATTCGTAGAGCGCATGCAGTTCGGAAACCTGCTGCTCGTAACTTGCCAGATCATCTTTGTAGGGATTTGAGTAGTTTTCGAGTCGCGGCGCGTCCTGAATAACGCGCTCAACCGCTGCGCGCAGTTCGTCGGGATCGCCCGACAGGCTGATCAGAGTTCCATTCTCGCCGTCACGTACGTCCTCGGCCTGGCCGCCGGGCTGCGTTGCAATGACCCAGATATCGCGGGCGAGTGCTTCTCTTACCGTCAGGCCGTAACTCTCTTCCCATTGGGAGGGGAATAGCAACACATCGATCTGATCGTAAAAATCGTCGAGCGATGTGGTGGTATAAGCCGGGACAACACGCACCAGACCCTTGGTCTTCCAGTGCCCCACGAACATGGACCGCGTGCCGAGGTTCAACTTGTTGTCGACCAGCACCAACTCCCAGTTACCATGGGACAACGTCTCGAACACAGTGCGGATCAGGGGATAGCCCTTGACCGCCTCGTTCCCACCGACAAACCCGAATCGAACCGGCTGTGCGGCTGAACGCGGGGTGCGCGGATGCATTGGGCGCAGAAATCCGTTGCGACTGATGCCGATCCGTTCGGCCGGGATGCCGTTGGCAATATGCAGTGCCCGGTGGGTCCGGCCCGGACTCAACAGGTAGGCAGCATGTTCCAGCCCCTCGCGCATGGCGGCAGCGCGTTCCCGGACATCCGATGCCTCAGGATTACACGCTTCACACACAGCCAGATCGATCTTTGTCTGAAAGCAGAAATGCCCGTCCGCCTTGACCATGAACTGCCGATAGCAAAGCCACCAGGAGTCATGAAGCGTTATGACATACGGAATATTGCGGAGACGGCATTCCGTCAGGAGTGACAACCCCAATGTCTGTAACGCGTGAACATGCACGATGTTGGGTCGAAAACTGTCGAGCCACCGGCCGAATGCCGCCGCCATTCCGGCTGGTTCATCCGCACGATAATCGGCGCCCGGTGTCGTCGGAACACTCAAGACATCCTGATCGTCCACGCAATATCGCAACACCCGACCATTACCGTCTTGTGTTGTCTCCTGTGTGGTAAAGACCGCAACCTCGACTTCACGTTTGCCGAGCCTGCGCGCCATTTCTTCGGCGACGAGCGTTGCCCCGCCATAGGAGCGGGGCTTGTAATATGTGTTGACCAGCATGACACGCAGAGGCGCCGTCTCTGGCTTGAGGCTGGCACCCGGCAGTTCCCAGAAGCGTGCACGTTCTGCCGTATCCGCCTGATATCGGGTACCTCGCTTACCCAGTGACTTTGCATCACGCACTGGGACAAGCAGTGGGCGACCGTCCACCGTGTCCCCGAATGGCCGTTGCTGCAGCCTCCAGATTGGCACCTGAAGTCGTCCAGCTTCGGCGGTAAAACGCTCGATGGTTTCAGTTGAATGTGTGCCCACGAAAATGAGGCGAGTCGTGAGCTGGAGGGCAGCCAGTGCTCCCTGCTCGTCTGTATGGTTGATGTGCCTGACAATCCAGCCGCGCGCTTGCAGTGCGTCGGCCTCCAGCGCGATCTGTCGATCTCCACTTTCATCCGTGATGATTAGGAGCGCCGGGGTCAGATGGTCCAGTCGCGATATATCGGCGGGAAGCCTGTATGCTGCAAATTGCGGTTTCTGACTCTGCGTCCTGTAAACGGCGCGCAGAACGTTGGATACGAGCTTGGGTGATCGACGCTGTGCGGCATCGGCCAAGCGCGCCAAGAGGGCGACGCCTCCGTCAGCCGAATAGATTTTCGCCGCTTGTCTTATTCGACGACCAACTGTCGCCGCGAAACGCTTCATACAGACAAGACTCGGTAACTACCATTTCCGAAAATATAGGGAACGGGACATACCCCGTGCAAACCGCCGAATATGCGGTGGGAAGCGGGCAGCACTTTACATGGTGCCAAAACGAAAAAAGCCGGGCACGAGGCCCGGCTTTTCAAGCCAATTTCCCAGATCAGGAAAGCTGGAAGTCGCTAGCCTTCAGATCCGTCACGTTCAGGAACGTGATGGTCGAATTGTCGGACAGCGTCAGCGTGGTGTTGCCACCGGAAACAACAGCCGAGTTCAACAGGGTCGCGAGGCCGTTGTTGTTCTGGTAGCCGTAGTTATACAGAGCAACCGAGTTGCCAGCTGCGCTGCCGAAGTCGGTGATGACCGACGAACCGCCGTTGGTGCCGTCGACGAATGCGAACAGGTTTGCAGAACCCGTGCCACCCGTCATCGTCGTTCCAAGCAGACCGCCGACCAGGGTGTCTGCACCCGTGCCGCCGATGAACACGCTGGCGCCGGAGTTACCGAATGCATGGAGCGTGCCGCTTGCGCTTGCACCGTTCATGGTCTCGCTGCCACCGAAGGCCGAGAACAGAACGTGGCCAGCCGTGCCAGAGACATAAGCGTTCAGGCCTGCTGCACCGTAAACGGTAGCGGAACCAGCCGTGATCGTCGTGTCGCCCGAGCCACCAACGAAGTTCAGTGCGCCGCTGACGCTGATCGATGCACCAACTGCGTTGGTGACGCTCAGGTCGCCCGCAGCAGAGATGGTGTCGGCCATACCGCCGAGGACCGTGCCCGAGCTGCCAGCGAACGTAACGGTATCAGCCGTGCCGCCCGAAAGCGTCGAACCCGTTCCGAGCGAGAGAACGTTGCTCGAAGCTGCGTCGATGACCAGCGCGGTGCTGCCCAGCGAAACGTTGCTCGAACCACCGACGATCGTAACGGTGTCCTTCGTGCCATAGCCGGTGATCGTATCCTGACCTTCCGACATGACGTAGTTGGAGCCCGTTCCGAGCGTGATGCTGTTGTCACCAGTGCCAGCGTTGACGGTGGAAACACCCGTGCCCGTGAAGATCGTGTCGTTGCCCGACCCGGTCATGATGTTCGCTGCAGCGTTGTTCGCTGCGAGGATGGCATTGGCACCACCAGCACCAACAACCGTAACGGAGCTCACGCTACCCGTGTTGATGGTGGTATTGCCGGAGTTACCGGACAACACAGTCGCGCTGGAGTTCGTGCCCGTGAGCGTCAGGTTGATGCCCGCGTTCAGCACTGCCGTGCTGCTCGCACCAGCAGCAACGCTCTCACCGATGATCACGGCGTTGTTCGAGCCGGACACAGTGTAGTTTCCACTGGAAACGATGTCCCCAACCGCGCCAGGAAGCGTGGAGGTGCCAGCTGCCAGAACCGAATGCGGCATGCCGCTGCCGGCGATAACTGCTGCGTAGTTGTCAATAAGCGCCTGGTTCTCAGCGCCCGTTACCGAGACGTTGATGGTGGTGCCCGACGCACCGGGTACGGTCACATATGCCATGTTTCTACCTCACTCGATGTTACAGGGCACCACGGAAGTCATAGTCAGCCGCAGCGCCTACTGTTCGATACAGTCCTGTTATCCTGATAAACGAAGAGCTTTCAGGATCGCAAGCATTTTCCAAAAGATTCAGATGTTTTCGGTTACGGGCGTAATAAAATTGAAAACATCCAAGCTCTTGAACGCAGGTCCCGAAACAAAGTTCGATCCGACATGCGCTCTCCCGATACACGAGATTTATGAACAAAAAGCAAATCAAAATCGCCAGAAATCAACCTGATCAGCAAAAAGGCACGCGTTCCGAAAGCTCGACTCGCCATGCGCGGGCATTACCGTCTGATGGAGCGCGCCAATCCCCCCGTGGAGACAAGGATCCGCCCGCCAATACTTTGGGACTGTTAGGTATTGCTGAACGTTTGAACTGACTGAATCCAAAGAACCGTGCCAAGAATACATCCAGCCACCGCCTGATCTCCGGCAGATCATAGGGTCGTCGCAAATGAGCAGGGAATCCGGCGGGCCAACTGCCCGCCTCGGCATCCTGCCACGCGTTCAGGGCCAGAAACGCGATCCGGGACGGGCGGAAGCCATAACGCAACACATAATACAGGGTGAAGTCCTGCAACGCGTATGGCCCGATCTTCGCTTCGGTGCTCTGAATCGGTTCATCTTCTGTGGCGGGCACTAACTCCGGCGAGATTTCGGTATCGACGATCCGTTGCAATGTGGCGGCCGCATCTCCCTGAAACCGGCCGGAGTCGATCAGCCAGCGAATAAGATACTGGATCAGTGTTTTCGGTATTCCACCGTTGACGTTGTAGTGGGACATATGGTCGCCAACGCCGTAGGTGCACCAACCCAGCGCCATTTCGGACAAGTCGCCGGTCCCGATCACGATACCGTTATGCTGGTTGGCAAGGCGGAACAGATAGTCGGTTCGCAGACCCGCCTGCACGTTCTCGAACGTGACGTCATGCACCGGCTCCCCACTGGCGAACGGATGTCCCATTTCCTTGAGCATCAGATTCGCCGAGGGCCTGATATCAAGCTCGGCTGCCGTCACACCCAGTGCCTTCATCAGGGCGTGCGCGTTTGCCCGGGTCTCCGTGCCGGTTCCGAAGCCCGGCATCGTGTATCCCAGAATGGCCTCGCGCCCGAGCCCGAGCTCGTCCGCGGCTCTCGCCGCCACCAGCAGTGCCTGGGTGGAGTCGAGACCCCCTGACACCCCGATGACCATCTTCTTCACGCCCGTCGCCTTGAGACGCTGACGCAGGGCCGAAACCTGGATCGTCCATGCCTCGAAACAATCCTGTTCCAGAAGGGCTGCGTCGGCGGGCACGAAGGGGAAACGCGGCACCTCGCGCCTCAGTCCGATATCCCCCTCCGGCGGTGTCACCGTGACACCGATGCGCCGCCAGCCAAGCGTCGGCTGTGCGGCACGGCACTGGGCGATGCTTGTCATCCGGGCACGGTCCTGGCGCAGCAGGTCCAGATCGACATCGGCCAGCACCGAGCGCGCACCATCGGGAAAGCGCTCGGATTCGGCCAGAAGGCGACCGTTCTCGAAGATCGAGACCTGACCGTCCCATGCGACGTCGGTCGTCGATTCCCCCTCGCCCGCCGCGGCATATATATAGGCCGCGACGCAGCGCGCGGACTGGGACTGACAGAGCAGCGTGCGCTCCCGGGCCTTGCCGACGGTAATGTTGCTTGCCGACAGATTTGCAATGACGGTCGCGCCGGCCAGAGCAAGTGCCGTGCTGGGCGGGTGCGGCACCCAGACATCCTCGCAGATTTCCACGCCCAGCGTGAAACCGGGAATATCCTGCACCTCGAACAGCAGGTCCACGCCGAACGGCACGGTTGCGCCCGCAAGGCCGATGCTCTCGCCACGCACGTTTACGCCGGGGACAAAATGCCGGGCCTCGTAAAACTCCCGGTAATTCGGCAGGTAGGATTTCGGCACCACACCCAGCACACGACCACGATGCAGAATGACGGCGCAGTTGAAGACGCCGTCGCGGTGGCGCAGCGGCGCGCCGACCAGAATCAGCGGAGCGAGGTCTGCTGTCTGGCGTGCGATTTCGGCAATCGCGACGTCCACGGCATCAAGCAGCACGTCCTGAAATCGCAGATCGTCGATCGCGTACCCACTGATGCCCAGTTCGGGAAAGACCGCCAGACCTGCGCCCTGGGCCGCGCATTCACGTGCCAGAGCTATTGTCCGCTCCGCGTTCGTGGCGGGATCTGCAAGCGCCACCGGCAGTGTGCAGGCAGCCGCACGCAGGAAGCCCTGATGATAGATCGATCGGAATTCGAACATGGTCCTGCCTGATCTCTGAGCGGGGCGTGGCACTATAAACTGTCATCGATGACGCTACAGGCGGCGTGCCCCTGCAACTTCACGCCCGCCCGAAGGTTCTTGCCACAAGTCGGCGCAGCGGCAACACGCAAAGATGCGCCAGTCTCTTCACTTCGCGACCGCAACGTAAGGATTTCTCCCCATGGAGCTGCTCAGATGGACGCTTCTGTTTCTTGTACTCGCCCTTGTCTTCGCGGTGTTCGGCTTTGGCGGAATCGCGTCTGACTTTGCCTATATCGGCAAGGTGCTGTTTTTTATCTTCGTGATTCTGGCGATTGTCAGTTTCGTGTTTGGCCGCGGCCGTGGGCGCGGTCCGCGTCTCTGACCAGCAGCGCGGCGAGCAGTCCCATCAGGGCTGCCGCCGCCAGACCACCCATGACAGTCATGGACACCGGCAGCCAGGAGACCAGATAAGCCGGCGCGTCGCAGGGTTTCGCGGGTCGCAGCGGCATTGATGCAAAGCGTTCGGCAAAGGTTTTACCCGACAGCTTCGGCGCATTGCACTCGGGCATCGGACTCCGCCACCATCCCTGTTCGACACCCGCGTGCAGCACCGCGAGCGCGCATCCCACCGCAAGAACAGCCAGCAGCAGCCACACAACGACTCTGGTAACCCGTCGCCACGGTGACAGAACGCCCACTGCGCCGAGCAGCAGTGCCGCGCGCCACGGCCAACGCTCCATCAGGCACAATTCGCACGGCACCATGCCCTGCACGTGCTCCGCCCACCACACCAAGGCCAGCGCCAGCACCGCAGCCCCGGCGGTGACGCCAGATCCAACCCGCAGCGGCAGGCCCTTAGCCGACATCGCGCGCCCGAAGTGCATCAAGAAACTCCCGGGCCCAGACACCGGCAGTGCCGCGCGTTACTTCGGCATTGAGCGGTCCGAAGCGGGCGATTCGCTGCTCCGTCGTGGTTTCCATCGCCAACGCCAACGCGTCGGCAATTTCGTCCGGGTCGTATGGATTGACCAGCAGAGCATCCATCATTTCCGGTGCCGCGCCCGCAAAATGCGACAGGATCAACACGCCGGGATCGGCGGCATCCTGTGCTGCAATAAACTCTTTGGCGACAAGGTTCATGCCATCGCGCAAGGGCGTGATGAGGGCGATGTCGGCCTCTCGGTAGAACCCGGCGAGAATGTCGCGCGGGACAGGGCTGGTCATGTAGCGGATCGGCGTCCAGTCGAATGTCGCGTGAACGCCGTTGATACGTCCCACCTGCTCGTCCAGTTGGCGGCGCAGGACGCGATATTCTTCCACATCGCCGCGCGAAACCGGCGCCACCTGAAGGAACGTGACCTGCCCCCGATATTGCGGGTAGCGCGACAGGAATGCCGCATACCCTGCAAATCGTTCGGGCAGACCCTTGGAATAATCGAGACGGTCCACGCCAAGGATAAGGGTCCGGCCGTGCAGGCTTTCGACCAGCCGCCTGACATCCGCGGTCTCGGCGCTGCGGACGGCCTGAGCGTGGAATTCGACCGGGTCGATGCCAATCGCGAACGCCTGCGCCCGTGCGTTGATGTCGTTCAGCGAAAAGGATTGGTTCAGATTGTCCACGTCCTCGGCCGTCTGCACGCCGATCAGGTCGTATGCTTCCATGTCACGCAGCAGCAGATCCGCGCCCGGCAATGACCGGAACAGGCTCCATGGCGGAAACGGGATATGCAGGAAAAAGCCGATCCGGTTCGTGACGCCAAGATCGCGCAATGCCTGCCCCATCGGGAACAGGTGATAATCGTGGACCCAGATGATGTCGTCCGGGCGCAGCATATCGACCAGCGCGCGCGCAAAGAGCGCGTTGACCTCCAGATAGGTTTCCCAGTCGGAGCGGCGGTAGTTCATCATGCCGACGCGATAATGGCAGAGCGGCCAGAGCAGGCCGTTGGAGAAATTCTGGTAAAAGCCCTCAAGCTGCCGGGCAGACAGGTCGATCGTGGCATAAGTCACGCCTTCGACAACATCGGTCGCAGGTGTCGGATCGTTGTCCGAGTCCGTGGTGGTCGCACCGGACCAGCCGAACCACAGGCTCTCGTTGCCCCGCACGGCGTCGCGCAGGCCGACAGTCAGACCGCCTGCGGGTTGCGAGCGTTCACGCGGGGACGGAACCCGGTTGGAAACAATGATCAGACGACCCATGCGTCTGCTCCTTTCGAGCGCGCCAGCGAAGCCAGCCAGGCACGGAAATGTTCAGGGTCCGCGAAATCTTCGGGCAGCTTGAAACCGACGCCACCCGCAGCGCGGGCCTTGGCAATCGCGTCTTCGTCCGTCACGTCGTCGCCGACGAAAATCGGTGTGCGCCCGGCAAACGGAGCAGACGCCATCAGCAGTTCGAGTGCGTGGCCCTTGTCCACCCCAGCGGGACGAATCTCCCAGGCCATTTTTGCCGACTGAATGTGAAAGCCCGGCATGCTGGCGATCCAGCCCTCCGCACGGGCGCGCAGTTCGTCCGCCAGGTGCGGCACGGCGCGGAAATGCAGGACGAATCCCGCACGCTTGCGTTCGACCAGCACCCCCGGGGTTGCCGCAGCGATGGCATCCGCCTCTTGCAGCCACGAGGGCGGCATCTCCGGCAGGGGTGCGCGCTCGACCTCCGCACCGGGTGCGTGGCGAATTGCAATCCCGTGCTCGCCCGCAATGGCGAAGGGCACATCGCCCAGGAAATGTTCGATCTGATCAACGGCGCGACCAGAAATGATGGCCAGCGCATCGCCGCACAGGGTACGGATCGCCCGCAGGCTGGCCAGCAGCGACTCCGGCACGACGACGCCATCGGGCGTGGGCGCGATATCGACGAGCGTCCCATCGAAATCCAGCAGAAAGGCCGCTTTCGCGGGCGGCGGCAGTTGGCCGGTTTGGTCCTGGAAGTCAGGCGACACGGTCATGGTGCGTCATTCCCTTCGCTAGTCAGTCAAAGCCGTAGGGCCGATGAGGTTCGCGCTCAGTTTTGGTACGGCACCGGTGGCGCAAGCTGGGTCGGACCATTCTGACCCGGCGTCGTGCCTGGCGACTGCGATTGAGGTTGGGGGGAAGCAGGAGCTTGCGGCGGCGGCGTCAACTCAGTCGGTGCGAGTTGCGTCGGCGCCTCGGACGGTGGCGGTGGTGCGGCGGGTGCCACATACGGCGTCACCGGATTGGGTTGCGTGGCCGGTGGTGACAATGTCTGCGGCGGAGGTGCGTTACCCGGTTGCGTCACGCCACCGGGGGCCGATGCTGCGGACTGAACCGCTGGCACGCCATTTGCAACGACCGGAGCACCGTCGGGTTGCGCCGGATTTGTGGTGTTCTGCGTGGTTGGCGCCACCGCGGCCTGCAGCACGCCGGCCAGATCCTTGAGCGCGATGGGCGTCGGCGCCACCGGATCGCCCGAGCAGGACACCACACGCAGATCGTAGACGGGGCTGTCGAGCACGTTCAGTGACGGTTCGGCAGCCAGCATCCAACCGGTGAAATGCACGCCATCAGGATGGGAGTCGGCCACTTCGAGCGAGACCGCAGCATCCGCCGACAAGGTGGGAGGACGATCGAGACAGGCCTTGGCGGTAATGGACAGGCTTTTGAACGGCTGCGTCGACCCAACGGGAATGGTCAGCAGTTCGACATGAGAATCCTGCCTGTCCAGAACACGGACGATCGCCTGGGAGCGCCCCTGCCAGGTATTGGCTGGATACATAACGGGCGGGGTTATTGGCGTGGCGGCAAGAACTGCCGACGGCACAGCCACCAGCCATGCGGTGCAGGACGTCAGGAGCAGACGGTTCATGCGCGCGGCGACCTCAGATCACGCACAAGCGCGGCCAGCAGTGCGCGCATGTGCGCCTCGTCCACGCCCATCAGGATGGCATCGTCGAATGTGTCGAGCAGCACCTGACGCAGTTCATCCAGATTTTCCTCCAGGACCCGCACCTTTTCCGTGCAGGTGACGGCTGCGCCATCGGTCTGCGGCCACGTCCCGGGCGTCGGGGGTGTGCTGGGTGACGGGGTCACGGGGCGGAACCGCTCTTGCCCGCGTCGCCTGCATGTGCCGCCGCCTGATTGGCGCGAGTCATCGTGTCGGTGACGGAGAAGATGAATTTGCTCAGCAGCTGTTCGAGGCTGATCGAGCCCTGCGTCTGGGTGATGGTGGCACCCTTGGCGAGCGTCTGGTCGTCACCGCCGGGAGACAGCGCGATATATTTACCGCCGAGCAGACTGTCGCTCGTGACGATTGCTGCGCTGTCGCGTGGCAGGACGATGTCGGGGCGCACGGAAAAGCTGACCATGGCACGAAAATTCTTCGGATCGACCCGCTCGCCGGTCACGTGGCCCACGGTGATACCGGCAAGCCGCACGTCAGACCCGACGGTCAGACCATCGATATGATCGAAGACTGCGTGCAATGCGTAGCCATCGGATTTGTGCTGGTTCTTGCCGACAACCGCCGCAACCAAGAGTGCAAGCAATGCCAGAAGCACAACGCCACCGGCGATCAACTCACCCAGATTGCGGGATTTTCCTGCTGTAGCCGCGACGTTCATAGACCCCGTACCCCCGGACAAAACCGATCCGGAACCAGCCCTATAGCGCCACGCTGCGCCATGCAACCCGGTGCCCGGTTCTCCGGCCCGGTCTGTGGATCAGGCGTCGGGCGTCCAGGCCTCGTAATCGCTGGTCGAGCGTGCGCGGCGACCGCCACGTGCGGGCGTTCCGGGCGGGTTGTAGGCGGCAGGCGTGCCAGTCATGTTCGGCTTGGGTGGCAACTGCCATCCCTTGCGCTCGCTCTGCGGAATCGGCGCGGCCTCCACATGATGCAGCCAGTTCCACCATTCCGGCGGAACCGCGGACGCGTCCTCGCCCTTGTGATAGATCACCCAGCGTTCGTGACGGTTCAGGCCGCCACCAACGCGTGAAGGAGTGCGGGACTCGTAATAGGGACGACCGTCGGCATCCTTGCCGACCAGACGACCCTTGAGCATCGTGTGTAAGCGGGTGCCAAAATTTGCCATGCCGGAACTTTAGGCCTGTTTCGGGGCTTCGGTCCATACCCCTGGCGTGTCCCGCCGCACTGGTTCGTGATCACAAGACAGCGACGGTCAGGAACAGGAAACTTATCCCCCATATCCACAATATACAGGGGTATGTATAGCCGCGGCACCCCCATATGCAGCTTCCGTGCACCCTTCAGGAGTCATAGTATCACTGCCATGACAGCCCGAACCCACTGGAACGGTGTGCGGATGCGCACCGCTCACGTCGCCGCAACCCCCGATGATGATCGCCTCGTCCGGGTCGCCCTTCCGGCCGACTGGGACGATAGTGCCGCCGCCGCCCTGCTGGAAATCAGCGCGGACCCGCGGCCGCTGGGCCATCAGGGGCTGAAACTGGCACATGAAGCAGCACAGTGGATCGACCCGCTGGGGCCGCACGGCCTGCCGGTGCGGTCGCTCTCTTATATGTTGCTGATGCGTCAAGGTGCACCGGGCAGCAGCGTCTGGCGTGCGCTGCACGATCGCCGCCCCTCTTTCACAATTAATCTGGCTGCTTTCGTGCGGCACGGCGAGGGTTTCGGCACCGAGGAGTTCGTTGCCGCCCTGCGACTGGCGTGCGCCTGCCTTCGGGTGATTGCCCGCGAAAGCAACGATCTGCGTAACGGCGAACTGCCGCTGCCCGAAGTGGCGCCCAAGCGTGGCAAGGCCAGCAAGCAGGTGTCTGAGGAAGCCCCGGTCCTGCCCGCACCGGTGGCCGATCTGCTGCTGACGAACCTGGATGCCTGTCTGGCCGGGCTCGGCCTGGACTACGACACGGACGAGGCCCGGGATGCGGCATGTTGCATCACCGCACTCGCGACGCTTGTGGCACATGCCGGGTGTGGGGCGGAGGACGTACCGCTCCCGCCGCAACGCTCTGTCGTGCCGGGACTGGCGAAGATCGCCCGCGCCGTCTGGAACGAAGCCGCTGTCGTGACCGAAACTCCGTTGTCTCGTATCGAGACGGGCTTCTCCACGCCGGGCCCGGTCGACGCGCTGCTCGGGGTTGAAGCATGCGGTCTCGCGCCAGCCTTTTCCCCGCTTCGCCCGGATGGATCGTTGTCGGACTCTACACGGTCGCGACTCGCGGCACGCACCCTGTCGCCGGAGGCCGCATTTGCACTGAGCCTTGCGGGCGAGACGGTGCTGCCGTTGCCGTCGCCGGGGGCGCATCTGGCGATGCATCGTGCCCTCGCAGGGTTTGTGGACCGCCTGCCTGCACGACCGGAGCCGTCGACGCTGTCGATGCGTGCCCGCCTGACGACCGAGCGGGGCGCGCATCGTCCCCTGCCCGACCGCCATGGCGGCTTCACGCAGAAGGCCAGCGTTGGTGGTCACAAGCTGTTCCTGCGGACCGGCGAGTATGAAGACGGCTCGCTGGGCGAGGTTACGCTGACCCCGGCGCGGGAAAGTCCGATGGTGCGCGGACTGATGGAGTGCTTCAGCCAATCCGTCAGCATCGGTCTGCAATATGGTGCGCCCCTCGACGCGTATGTGGAGGCATTTGCCTATTCCCGTTTCGGGGCCGGCGGCACGGTGGAAGGGGATGCGGTCGCGTCGTATGCCACCTCGTTGCTTGACTACGCCTTCCGTGCGCTTTCGGATGCGTATCTCGGCAAGCGTCTGCCGGATTCCCCCCATCAGGACACGGGCGAGGATCGGGTGCCGATGCTCCCGCTCGAACTGCCGGAGACAAGCCCGGATCCGACCCGCAAGGGCTCGCGACTGCGCCTTGTGAGTTGACATTGCCATGACAGGATTTCCCCGATGACCGATACCACACCTGCAGCGCGCCTTGCCGATCTGGGCATCACGCTGCCGACGCCCGCCGTGCCCGTTGCGAACTACGTCGCCACCGTGCAGACCGGATCGACGCTGGTGGTTTCCGGCCAGTTGCCTTTGGTGGACGGCAAGCTGCTTGCGACCGGCAAGCTCGGTGCTTCGGTCGGGGTTGAGGCCGGTGTGGCGGCCGCGCGCGCCTGCATGATCAATGTGATCGCACAGGTTCAGGCAGCCGTTGGCGGCGATCTGTCCCGCGTGAAGCGGGTTGTGCGTCTGGGCGGCTTCATCGCCTGCACGTCCGAGTTCACCAACCATGCCACGGTGATGAACGGCGCGTCCGACCTTGCCGTCGCGGTCTTCGGGGATGCGGGCAAGCATGCACGCTCGACCGTTGGGGTGCCGTCGCTGCCACTGGATGCCGCCGTCGAGGTCGAGGGTCTGTTCGAGATCGGCTGACCTGCTCCTTTCGCCCCGGTTTTTTCGGAAGCCGGGCTTTCAACCGGAATGCAGGGGGAACATATCAGCACGATGTCAGAATGGTCCCTCTCCCTTCATCCAGACATTCGCGAAATTCCCGCTGCCATCTGGGATACCTGCGCGGGTGACGATAATCCGTTCGTCAGCCATGCCTATCTGCAGTGCCTTGAGGAAAGCGGATCGGCTTCGGCACGCACGGGCTGGTTGCCCCGGCATCTGCAATTACTGGACCCGGACGGCCAGACCGCCGCGGTGATGCCGCTCTATCTGAAGTCCCATTCCTATGGCGAGTATGTCTTCGACCATAGCTGGGCGCGGGCTTTCGATGAGGCGGGCGGCAGCTATTACCCCAAGATGCAGGTGGCGGTGCCATTTGCGCCCGTGCCGGGACCCCGACTGCTGGTGCGGCCCGATCATCCGGTGCCGCGTGCAGACATCATCGCGGCTTTGGCAGGTGGGCTGCAGCAGGTTTGCGCGCAACTTGAACTGTCGTCGGCGCATGTGACGTTCTGCAGCGCCGATGAGCGCAGCCAACTTGAAGAGCATGGCTGGCTCGGGCGCATGGGTGTGCAGTTTCACTGGCACAATCAGGATTTTACGACGTTCGACGACTTTCTGGGCACGCTGGCGTCGCGCAAGCGCAAGGTTCTGAAGCGTGAGCGGCGGGACGCGAATGCGTGCGGGCTGACGTTTCGAACCCTGCAGGGCAGCGCGATCACACCTGATCTGTGGGACGCATTTTACACGTTTTATACGTCCACGATCGATCGCAAATGGGGCAGTGCTTATCTGACGCCCGAGTTTTTCCCGATGCTGTCCGAACGGCTTGGAGATCGGGTGGTGCTGATGGTGGCCGAGCACGATGGGCAACCCGTGGCCGGGGCGCTCAATCTGGTTGGCGGTGACACGTTGTACGGGCGCAACTGGGGCTGTGTCGGCGACTGGCCGTTCCTGCATTTCGAGCTTTGTTATTATCGCGCGATTGATTTTGCGATTGAAAAAGGCCTGTCCCGTGTCGAAGCCGGCGCGCAGGGAGAGCACAAGATCCAGCGCGGCTATCTGCCGGCAGAGACGTGTTCGGCGCACTGGATCGCGCATCCCGAGTTTCGCCGGGCCATCGCGAATTTCGTGAGCCAGGAAGCGACTGCCCTGCGCGTGGAGATGCAGGAACTGGCCAGCCTGTCCCCTTATCGGCGCGACGGCGAGTAGAGGCGGCGATTTTTCCCTTCCGACGTTATTAAGCGTGACAGGGGAAAGGATTTATAAATCTTTTGGTGCGCATTCTCCGGTGAGTTCACTTGGGACGCCGGATATGGAAAACGCCACCTATATCGCCTTGTCACGCCTCGATACTGCGGATCGGGCGATGTCCGTTGTCGCGAACAACATCGCAAACGCCTCGACCACCGGATACAAGGCGCAGCACGCGCTGTTCAGCGATTACGTCGTCAGGCAGAACACAGCCGGTGAGCCGCAGGGTTCGGGCACTCAGGAATACACGCAGGATCTGGCGTCCTATCGCGATCTGCAACAGGGCTCGATGCAGACGACGGGAAATCCCCTCGATCTTGCGCTTGGTGGCACCGGGTATTTTTCAATTCAGACCCCCAACGGGGTGCGGCTGACCCGTGCCGGACGGTTCGAGCGCATGTCGGATGGCACCATTGCGGATGAAAGCGGGCAACCGTTGCTCGACCGGTTGGGGCAGCCGATCAGATTGCAACCCGGCGACAAGTCGGTGACGATCAGCGGCGACGGCACGCTTACGACGGAGAACGGCGTGGCCGGATATATCGGTGTGGTTGAAGCGGACGATCCGAACATGCTGCAATCCGAAGGCGGCAGGCTGTTCAAATCGCGCTCCGGAACGCGGCAGAGTACGGCCCCGAAAATCGCGCAAGGCATGATCGAAGGCAGCACCGTGCAGCCCATGTCGGAAATGACGCACATGATCGAGCTTCAGCGCGACTATGGCTCTGTCATGCAGTTCGTCGAAAGCGAAGGCAAACGCCAGCAGAACGCAATCGACAAGATCGCTCAGGTCCAATCCTGAACCCAGCCCTTTCCGCAGGAGCAAGCACATGCGCGCACTCGATATCGCCGGAACCGGCATGCAGGCCCAACAGACAAATGTCGAAACCATATCGAACAATATCGCGAATATGTCCACGACCGGATTCAAGCGTCGGCGGGCGGAATTTCAGGATCTGATTTACCAGAACCTCCGCCGGGTGGGCACGACCAGTTCGGACAGCGGCACGATTGTGCCGTCGGGCGCGCAGGTCGGGCTCGGCGTCAAAACGGCAGCCATCTACGCGATCAACGAACAGGGCAATCTGTCCCAGACCAGCAACAGTCTGGATTTTGCCATTCAGGGATCTGGATATTTTCAGGTCAGCCTCCCCTCGGGGGAAACTGCGTTTACGCGTGACGGGACATTTTCGCTTTCCAATTCAGGAGAGATCGTCACGGCGGATGGTTATCCGCTATCTCCCCCAATTACGGTGCCGAATAATGCTGAATCCATTTCGGTCGATAGTTCCGGCCAGATTCAGGCAACTGTTGCCGGACAAACGACGCCACAGATTCTCGGGCAGGTTCAGCTTGCCGATTTTCCCAATCCCAATGGGCTGGACGCCATGGGACAGAACCTGTTCACGCAGACCGAAGCGTCGGGGAACCCGATTACCGGCAGTCCGAACAGCGTTGGTTATGGCAGCGTTCAGCAGGGCTATGTCGAGACTTCGAACGTCAATGTGGTGACGGAGATTACCGACCTGATCACGGCACAGCGGGCGTATGAGATGAACAGCAAGGTTATTACTGCATCAAACCAGATGATGCAGACCCTGTCGAACCTTCAGTAAGACGGCGTCGGGTTCGTGAAACGTGTTGCGATATTCGGGATGGCGCTGCTGGTCGCCGGATGCATCTCCGCAGTCGGGCATCCCGCCGTTGCCGCGACCATCAAACCCCACACCGTTGTGACGGCGCGGCACGTCCGGCTGTCTGACTTATTCTCGGGTATCGAACCTGGCGTTGATTGCGATCTGGGTGATGCCCCGGCGCTGGGCACAAGCTACACGCTGGGCCAGGCGCAACTCGAAGCCATTGCAAGACAATATGGCGTCGATTGGGTCGATCGGGGCCCGGTGTCTGGCGTGGTGGTAACGCGCGCCGCACGTACGATCGACACGGAAACCATGATAGCGGTGATGCGGCGCATCCTATCCGCTCGCGGGGTGCCCGATGATAGCGCCGTCAGGGTTTCCGGGTTCGCAGACATCAAGGTACCGGCGGAATTCTCGGCCGCCCCGGTGTTAGTCCACCTCGATAGCTCCGGGGCACATCAAAGCCGCTTCACGGCCACGTTTTCGGTGCCTGGCGATGACGGACCGATCGTTTTCCGCGTATCCGGCTCTTACGAGACGTCCGCAAACATTCTTGTCCCACGTCGGGCAATAGCACTGGGCGAAGTGCTGACGCCCGACATGTTCGAAGTCCGCACGGTTCCGTCTGGCAGCGTGCCGGACGGGGCAATATCCCTGTCGACGGACGTCACCGCCATGATCGCCCAGAGAATGCTACCGGCAGGACAGCCATTTACCCGGGCGGCGATCCAGCGCCCGCTCGTGGTACGTCTCGGCATGCCGGTTATCGCTGTGTATAGTGCCGACAACCTCCGCATTACCGCATCGGGCATCGCCATGGATGACGGCGGGATCGGGGACGTCGTCCACATTGCCAGCGCTGCCACCCGTATGCAGGTCGCCGGCACGGTGGTCGATCACGGGGAAGTCGAGATCGCTCCGGGCACGACGCCTCTCCCGCTCAGCCCTCAGATGACGGCACGTCTTGATCGAAATGGAAACGGGCGTCTGTAGGCATAGCCGGACAGGGACGGTCGCGTTTGCGATTTCAGGCCTTAACGCCATTGGTGCCGCAAGCACAAACGCTACGTTGTGAGTTCATTTTTTATATTCTATTTGAGACAAAGAGAATTTACATGCGTGTGATTGCTATACTCGCGGCGTCCATACCGCTGTGCTTGATCTTGGCGGGGTGCGGCACCCTCAGCACGCTTTCGGAGGTTGGTCGCCCACCCCGCATGACTGCCGTCCACGATCCCACCACGGAGACAAATTATCGACCTGTCACCATGCCGATGCCCCCGCTCCAGCCACCGCCGAGCGAACTGGCCAGCCTGTGGCGACCGGGCAGTCGAGCGTTCTTCAAGGATCAGCGGGCGGCGCAAGTCGGGGATCTTATTACAATACTTGTGGAAATTGCCGACAACGCAACACTGGTGAACGATACGACCGCGGCACGCAGCAATAGCCAGAGCATGGGAATACCTAATCTTTTCGGTATCAAGCAGAAGATTGTAAGTCATCTGACGGGTGCAAATTCGCTGTCAACTACCAGCAACGACGGCAACACCGCCACTGGCCAGATAACACGCAACGAAGCCATTACCCTCAGCCTAGCGGGAACGATCACGCAGGTCCTGCCAAACGGAAATTTTGTTGTCATCGCGAAACAGGAAGTCCGGGTGAATTCGGAGCTTCGGGAACTCACGGTCAGCGGGGTGGTCAGACCGCAAGATATCACGGCAGATAACACGATCTCACACGAACGGATGGCGGAAGCCCGGATTTCCTATGGCGGTCGTGGGCAGCTGACCCAGATTCAGACTCCCCGCTATGGGCAGCAGATCCTGGACGCAATCCTGCCGTTCTGAAGTAAGTTCGTTACGAATCAAGACAGAGTCGGGAGGGTTGGCGCCCGCACCACGCGCCACTCTTCGGGTCCATGTGTGTCCATGCGGCAGAAATCTCGCGATGATCTCGCGGCCCGTGGCCGACGCTCAGGCCCGTTCGCCGAGTGTGTCCCGACACAGCATGTTTGCCAATGTAAGCCGGGCGTCCGCGCGAACACTTATATATCAAAGCGTGACGCATATTGCATCTAACGACGCCCGAGGTCTCCTGAAACAAAGAATATCTGGGTCTAGAATCCGCTATATGAGCTTCCAGAACGCAACTTCAGCGACAATCTAACTAAAGATTTAGATAGATTTACAGTGCAAACTCGCTGTACCGGCGCCAAGGGTCGTTAAGAAACGGTAATATCCCCCATCTGACCCCAACCAGAGCCCGTTGCCGCTTGTTTTATGTCGAGTTTATGTATTTTTATGTCAATGGGCCTAACGCCCTCCCTGCGACACGCTTGTACAGACGGACTGATACCAAACCATGCGCGACTTCACGCACCGGACCGGGCAGCAGCCACCATGAACGCCATTGTCATCACGGCGCTCAAGCGGCCCTATACCTTTGTCGTCCTCTCGATCCTGATCGTGGTGTTCGGGATCATGTCGGTGCTCAAAACACCCACGGACGTGTTCCCCAACATCAAGATACCCGCGATTGCAGTCGTGTGGACGTACGGCGGCCTGCTGCCTGAAGAGTTCGCCGGCCGTATCATCTACAATTACGAGCAGGGCGTTACCTCGACGGTCGAGGGAATCGAGCACATGGAAGCCGATTCCTATTACGGTCGTGGCATCGTCAAGATCTACTTCCAGCCGGGCACCGATATCGGCTCTGCTGAAGCGGACGTGACGGCCATTTCCCAGACCGTTCTGCAGCAGATGCCGGAACACATCCCGGCCCCGATGATCATGAAGCTCGAAGCATCGAGCGTACCCGTGATCTCGATGAAACTGACATCGGACAAGCTGACTCCCTCGGATCTGTTCAAGCTGGCGCACATTCGTGTCCGCACATTGCTTGTGACGGTCCCGGGCGCGATCGTGCCGCATCCTTATGGCGGTATGGACAACTTCGTCATGGTTGCGCTGAGCGAGACGCAGCTGCGTGCGCATCACCTCTCGGCGATGGACGTCCAGAACGCGCTCGACCATCAGAACGTCGTCCGACCGGCCGGTGACCAGAAAATCGATGCGACCGACTGGATGGTGCAAACCAACGCCACCCCGCGCACGATGGAAGAACTGGGCAATATCCCGGTCAAGCGTGTCGGCAACTCGGTGATCTACATTCACGATCTGGGTGAGGTTTACCGCGGCGGACATCCGCAGACGAACCTTGTGCTGGTCCAGGGCCGCCAGGCCGTCATCATGGTCGTGATGAAGAGCGGTGAAGCCTCTACCCTGGACGTGGTCGCAGGTGTGAAGGCGCTGCTGCCGCGACTTCAGGCCGTGCTGCCCAAGAGCGTGCACATCAGCATCCTGTCTGATGCCTCGACCTTCGTGAAAGATTCGATCAAGGACGTGGTCCGCGAAATGGTCACGGCGGCGTTCCTGACCGGCATCGTGGTGCTGCTGTTCCTCGGATCGTGGCGTTCGACGCTGATTATCGCGACGTCGATCCCACTGGCGATCCTGTGTTCGATCATCGCGCTCAACTGGACGGGTCAGACGATCAACGTCATGACGCTTGGTGGTCTGGCGCTGGCGGTCGGTATTCTGGTCGACGACGCGACCGTCATGATCGAGAACATCGATACCCACCTTGAGATGGGCAAGGAACTGGAGGTCGCGATCATCGACGCGGCCAACCAGATCGTGATCCCGACCTTCGTGTCCACGACCTGCATCTGCATCGTCTGGCTGCCGCTTTTCGCCCTGAGCGGGGTGGCCGGTTGGCTGTTCATGCCGATGGCCGAGGCCATCATTTACGCGATGATCGCATCGTTCATCCTGTCGCGGACGCTGGTGCCGACGATGGCGAAGTTCCTGATGGCTGGTCACACGGTTGCGCATGCCCATGGGTCTGATGTGCACGAGGATAAGCCGGCTGGTTTCCTCGGGCGCTTCCAGAAGGGCTTCGAGCGTCGCTTCGCTGCATTCCGCGAAAGCTATTCCGGAGCATTGAGCCGCGCGGTTGCGAACCGTGGCCGCTTCGTCGGTGTCTTCATGGGTATTTCGGTGCTGTCTCTGGCGCTGTTTGCCGTCGAAGGCCGCGACTTCTTCCCGGAAATCAAATCCAACCAGTTGCAGATGCATTTCCGCGCCCCGCTCGGAACCCGCATCGAGAAGGCCGGGCGCGTTGCCGCTCTGGTCAGCGACCGCATCCGGGAACTCCTGCCCAACAAGATCGACGATGTCGTCAGCAACTGCGGACTGCCGGAAGGCCCGCATAACCAGGCGTTCATCCCGACCCCGACCATCGGCACGCAGGATTGCGATCTGACGATCACACTGACGGAAGAAGAGGCTCCGGTATGGGATTATCGCAAGCTGCTGCGTAAGGGTCTTTCGGCCAGCTTCCCGGGCACGGAATTCACGTTCCAGCCTGCGGACCTGACGGCACAGATCCTGAACTTCGGTTCGCCCGCGCCGATCGACCTCAAGGTCGCTGGTCCGGACCTGCGCCTCGACTACAAATATGCGCTGGAACTGACGAACAAGCTCAAGCTGGTGCCGGGAACGACGGACGTATCCCTGCAGCAGACAATGAAAACGCCGACCCTTTTCATTCAGGGAGATCGCAGCTTCGGTCAGGCAACAGGTGTGACAGCAGGCGATCTTGCCGACAACGAACTGATGACGCTGTCCGGCAGCTCGACCGTCGATCCACAATACTGGTTCGATCCTGAAACCGGCGTGACGTTCCAGTTCAACACCTATGTCTCGCAGGATCAGCTGACCCACTATAACAATCTGCTAACCATCCCTGTGGACAAGGGCGACAACGATCCGAGCGGCAAGAGCATGCAGCTGCTGGGTGCGATGGGCGAGGTCAAGGCCATCGGAACACCGGGCGAGGTTTCGCACTACAACTCGATGCCGGCGTTCGACATCTATGTCTCGACGCAGGACAGCGATCTGGGTTCGGTGCTGTCGGGCGTCAAGAAGGTCGTGAACGCCACCAAGGCTGACCTGCCGCGCGGTGCGGCGGTCGATATCCAGGGACAGGCGACCACGATGCGCAGTGCCTATATCCAGCTGGTTGCTGGTCTGGTGGTCTCGATCGCGCTGATTTACCTGCTGATTGTGGTCAACTTCCAGTCCTGGGTTGATCCGTTCATCATCATCACGGCCCTGCCGGGCGCTCTGGCCGGTATCGCATGGTCACTGTTCCTGACACACACGAACCTTTCGGTGCCTGCGCTGACGGGTGCCATCATGTGCATGGGCACGGCGACCGCGAACTCCATCCTGGTCGTGTCCTATGCACGAGAGCGACTGGAGGTGCATGGCGACGCGCTGAAAGCTGCAGTTGAAGCCGGTTACGGGCGTATCCGCCCGGTGATCATGACGGCAGCTGCGATGATCGTCGGCATGGTGCCGATGGCGATCAGCAACTCGCAGAATGCGCCGCTGGGCAAGGCCGTCATCGGTGGTCTGCTGGTGGCGACGTTCTCGACCCTTATGTTTGTCCCTTGTGTTTACGCAATTGTTTACAACCGTTCTTCCCGCACCAAGGAGTCCGTCTGATGGCTGGCCTGTCACGCAAAATCTATCTCGTGGCGGGAGGCAGCGTGCTCGCCCTTCTGGTCGGCGTGCAAATTGTCGAGCGCGTCGCCGCACCCGGCCAACTGCGTGCCGAGACGCTGGCGGACTCTGTCCCCAACGTTTCGGTTGTCTCGCCCAAGGCCGGCCCCAAAACGATGAACATCTCGCTGCCGGGTAACATCGACGCCTGGTATCAGGCGCCGATCTACCCACAGGCTTCGGGTTATCTGAAAATGTGGTACAAGGATTACGGCGCAGAGGTGAAGGCTGGCGACGCACTGGCCGAAATCAATGCCCCGAGCCTCGATGCGCAGTACGCGCAGGCAAAAGCCGATTACGCTGCCTCTCAGGCCAAATACAATCTGGCGAAGGTGAGCGCCGAGCGCTGGCATGCGATGTCAAAGTCGCAGGCCGTGTCGGGGCAGTCGGTCTCTGTCGCAGAGGCGAATCTGAAGTCGAGCGAAGCCGACATGGAAGCGTCCGAGCACAACGTCGATCGCTTTGCGGCACTTGAGAAATTCAAGACGATCGTGGCCCCGTTCGACGGCATCGTCACCGCACGTAATGCGAATGTCGGTGACTATGTCAGCAGTGGCGGGGGCGAGCATGGATCCAGCGGCGACGCTGACCAGCTGTTCACGGTCGCCGACACACATAAGATGCGTCTGTTCGTGAACGTGCCGGAAGTGTTCTCCTACATTCTCAAGCCGGGAATGACGGCAGACGTGACGGTGCCTCAGTTCCCGAACCGGACGTTCAAGGCGGACTTCCTGACGATGGCCAAGGGGTATGACCCCAACACCCGCACCGCCGTCAGCGAATTTACCATTCCGAACGATAATCACGAGATCTGGCCGGGCAGCTTCGCCACCGTGCATCTGACCGCGCCGGCGACGCCCGGAATTTACGATATTCCGACTGCAACGCTGGTGTTCATGGAACAGGGCATGCAGGTGGTTGTCGTCGATAAGGACAACCGCGTGCATTTCCGCAACATCAAGGTTGGCCGCATGGCGGACGCCTCGACCCAGGTGACGGACGGAATTTCGCCAGACGATCGGATCATCAACAACCCGCCGTTTGATCTTCTTGAAGGCGAGAAGGTCAATGTCGTCAAACCGGCTGCTGGTTATGACGAAGAAGAGGTGATCGAGGAATGATCATGTCCATGTTGCGCCGGACTCTGATGTCCGGCGCCGCCATTGCGTCGCTTGCCGGGCTCTCGGCTTGCGATCTGGCGCCCGCCTACCACGCTCCGAACTTCATCGTCCCCGCAAGCTGGCATGGCCAGGGCGCGTTCAGCGTCGCGACACCGGCAGACACGCAGCTTCCGTCCAACTGGTGGACGCTGCTGTATGATCCGGAACTTGATGCACTGGAAACCAAGGCGGTTGCGGAAAACGCCGACCTGCAGGCCGCGGCCGAGCGGTTCGTGCAGGCTCGCGCCATGGTCATGACGGTGCGTTCGGATCTGCTGCCGCATTTCGGACTGGCGTTTGGTGCGTCAGACAACAAGCAGTCTGCGGACCGGCTGTTCCGTTATAAAGGCGCACAGACCCAGACGGACGAATTCTATGGCGGTCTGGCGTCGTGGGAGCCGGACTTCTGGTCGAAGATCCGCAATCAGGTTCGCATGGCCAAATACTCGGCGCAGGAACGTGCGGCCCAGTTCGCGGCTGCGCGCCTGAGCCTTCAGGCGGAACTGGCGAACGACTATGTCGAACTGCGTGGTTATGACGCACAAGATGCGATCTATCGCCAGTCGATCGCTTATTATCAGAATGCCGTAACCGTAACCCAGACGCAGTTGGCCAATCAGGCCGCACCGCGTCTGGATCTGGCCCGTGCACAGAACCGGCTTTATGTGACGCAGGCAGCGGAGCTGGATCTTCAGGCCGAGCGGCAGGTCACCGAGCATGCCATCGCGATTCTGACGAACAGTGCGCCCAGCAGCTTCCACATCGCGCCGGTCGACCACATGGTGTTCACCCGCGTCTCGATCCCGACCGGCGTTCCGTCGACGCTTCTGCAGCGTCGCCCTGATATTGCCATGGCCGAGCGTGACATGGCGACGGCCAACCGGCAGATCGGCGTTTCACGGGCAGCGTTCTATCCGAACGTCTCGTTGAAGGCCAATGGCGGCTTCGACGCGAACGGGTTCGATCTGGCCAATCTTGCCAACAGCATGTGGTCTTACGGTGCTGATGTCTCGATGCCGATCTTCGAAGGCGGGTTGCGGCGCGCGGCGTTGCAGTCGTCCTGGTCGCAATATCGCGAAACGCGTGACTATTATCGCTCGGCCGTTCTTTCGGCCTTCCGCGAAGTCGATGACGGCCTGTCGCGCACCGACCGCCTTTGGGAAGAGAATGATCGCCTGAAGAAGGCAGCAACGGCAGCCCTGCAGATGCAGGACATGACGATGACACTGTATAAAGGTGGCCTTTCAGCTTACCTTGATGCGATCATTGCCCAGGAAGCGGCGCTGGATGCCCGCATCGAACAGGTGAAGGTCGAGGCGCGCTACTTCCAGTCCGAGGTTTCGTTGATCCGTGCACTGGGTGGCGGCTGGAACGATCGTCTGCTGCCAACACCGGACCAGACGATGACGTTCGACGTGCTGCAATATGGCGGGATTCATCACCCGAACTCCGCTGGCGGGATCGAAGTCTCGACCCATCCGGAGAAGTTCGAAAATCTGACCAGCCCTGCTCCAGTAGCAACGTCGACGCCTGCCACGACGCACTGATCTGGCAGCCTGATCGATCAAGGCCCTGCATCCGGAAATGGATGCAGGGCTTTTTTTATGACTGCGCTATATTTGGGCCTGGCGATTTGCCTGCGCGCGCAGCGCGCCAGTCTCTGCGAGCAGGCTGGAATTTGCGGCGGTGAGTCGCTAAATGGCTGTCTTCGGTGCGGGCTCCCGTCTGGTGGCCTGACGTTGACGCTCTTTCGAACATCGGTTCGACCTGTTGTTCAGCAGACCTCCCTTTTGATCCGGAATTACTTTCGTGTCCGCAGCCCTTTCGACTACGCGCGTCGTTGCCCTTTATCGCTTCACGGCGTTCCACGACGCCGCAGCTCTGCGCGATCCGCTCCAGACGGTGTGTGATGCACATTCGGTCAGGGGAATTCTGCTTCTCGCGCATGAGGGTATCAACGGCACGATCGCTGGTTCCGACACGGCCATCGAAGCGGTGCTTGATCACATCCGCGCACTGCCGGGGTGTGCCGATATCGAAATCAAGGAATCACGCGCCGACAGCCAGCCCTTCCTGCGGATGAAGGTGCGTCTGAAGCGGGAAATCGTCACGATGGGCGTGCCCGATCTCGACCCCGTGCAGGGCACCGGGCAACACGTCGCGCCTGAAGACTGGAACGACCTGATCCGGACACCAGGCACCATCGTGATCGACACCCGCAATGACTACGAAGTCGCGGTCGGCACGTTCAAGGGGGCCATTAATCCGCTGACCAAAAGTTTTCGGGAGTTTCCCGACTGGTTCCGCGCCAACCGGCAGACCTTGATGGAGGGACAGAATGCGCCGCGTGTGGCGATGTTCTGCACCGGGGGCATACGCTGCGAGAAGTCCACCGCCTTTCTCAAGGCCGAAGGCATTGAGGACGTCTTTCATCTGCAAGGCGGAATTCTCAATTATTTCGAGCGTGTTCCCGCTGATGAAAGTCTCTGGCAGGGGGAGTGCTTCGTCTTCGATCAGCGTGTGACCGTCGCGCATGACCTGCGCCCCGGCAGTCACGAACTTTGCCACGGTTGCCGCCACCCGATCAGCCAGGCGGACAGGGAATCGCCAGCGTTCGTGGAAGGCATCAGTTGCCCCCATTGCCATGACGCCCGATCGGAGGCGCAGAAAGCGCGCTACGCCGAGCGCGAGCGGCAGGAGCGTCGGGCGCGGGAGGCCGGCACGCTGCATATCGGCGCGCCCGGGAAACGCTGATCCCACTCCGTCGGCTGCCCGCGCTCGGGCAGCCACAATGTTATGTCATCCACGCTTGCGTTTGGCAGCAGCCATGCATTAAGCGAATTTAACATTTCATGTCAGATGGTGTTTTCTCTTCAAGAGGGCGCCGTGACCCACGACAGTCCCTCCCATAAGCAAGAAGGAGGGCACCAATGCGTGTCGTAACCCACAATAACCGCCATATTTCTCCGCAAACGGTTTTGACCCTGTGCGCCGCATTGGGCGCCGCGATGTTCTGGGGGCTTGCGTTCTGGGTCGGCTACGCCTGACGAGAGTTTAATCCCGGCCCGATTTTCCAACGGGCAACAGGGCCGGGACAAACACCAGAGTCGCAAGCAGTGTGCAGAAAAGGGACAGCAGCAAGAGCCGTCCCATGCTGGCGGTGCCGGGATGGTGTGACATCGCCAGCGACCCGAATGCCGTGCCGGTCGTAAGTGCCGAGAACAGGACAGCCCGCGCCGTCGGCGAGGAGAGCGGGTTCTTCACCCCTGCCCGCCAGTTCATGACGAAATAGACGTTGAACGACACGCCGACGCCCAGCAGCAGCGGAAGCGCGATGATGTTGGCGAAGTTCAGCGGCTCGGGCACTACGATGATGAGAATAACGGTCATCAGTGCCGACAACAGCAGCGGCAGCAGGACCAGCACGACATCGGTCACCCGGCGCAATGCCAGCATCAGGATGACGGCAATCATCACCAGTGCCGAAAGAGCCGCGACGACGAAGGCATGCACCATCGTGTGCGCGCTCTCGATGACTTCCACGACGGTCCCGCCGACATCGGGCGAGACAGAGCGAAGTTCGTTGACGAACTGATACATCGCCGAATCGACGGCCATCACATTCTTGGGGTGGATCTCGATTCGTGCACGCCCATCGGGCAGGACGTAGTCCCGCGCGATCTCCTGCGGAATATCTTTCAGCGTGACCGGCGTTGCCTGCAGAACCAGACGCAGTTGAGACAGTTCGTCGGGCAGGAAACGGGTGAGCTTGTCATTTGCCAGCAGCAATTGCGCGTCGGGCATTTTGGCGTAGACGGCCAGGGCGGCCTGAATACGGCGCAGCGGACTGTCGGGTGCCAGTTTGCCAGCGACCGCGGCAATCGCTGCAGACGATTTGGCGGCTGCATCGCGGAGTGCATTGGCGTCCGGGGGAGCCGCGACGCTGGTGGGTTCAAGCGTTGGCAGCAGGAGAGAGGCCGAGTCCTGAATCAGGGCCAGTTTCTTCGGCTGATCGTCCGGAACGTAGGAACCGAGCCACATGACGTTGCTGACGCTCGGCAGTTTCTCGAATCGCGCGGCGTAGAGCTTTGCCTGATCGATGTTCGGCAGCAGCAGATCGCCGCTGTAGGGTGTTGTCTGCGGATTTTTGGTCAGAAGATGCATGGCGTGCATCCCCTCGGTGTTCGGATCCTTTGTGTGCAGGGGGTCCGCATCGAAATGCAGCATGGGCGTCAGGGCTGCACCAAGCGCGGCAAGAGTAGCGAACGAGGCAAGGATCGAACGACGGTGGCGGTGCGCCGCACGGTCAGCGGGTTGCGCGAAGGCGAAGCCGGAGAACCGCTGGTCCAGCCGCGGGCGCATCAGCCTCAGCAGTGCCGGCAGCAGGGTCACGGTGGTGGCGAATGCGATCAGCATGCCCACACCGGCAATGAGCCCAAGCTGCGCGACGCCGACGAAGGCCGTTGGCGTGAAGGCAAGAAAACCCGCCGCCGTTGCCGCAGCGGCAACGAGAATCTGATGCCCTGTCTCCGAGCCGGTATGGAGCAGGGCTTCCTCCAGCGCGTGGGCCCCGCTGCCCTGCACATGCTGGGCACGGAAGCGGACACAGAACTGAATGGCGAAATCGACTGCAATCCCGACGAACAGGATGGCGAACGCGACCGAGATCAGGTTCAAGGTCCCGACGGCGAGCGCGGCGAATCCTGTGGTGAGGATCAGTCCGGCGATCAGCACCAGAACGATCGGCACGATGATCCGCCATGTGCGAACTGCCAGCGTCAGCCACAATGTCACCAGCGCCAGCGAGCCAATCAGACCCACGACCATGCCCTGTGCGACGGTCGCGAATTCCTCGTCCGAGATTTCGACGTCACCGGTGACGAAGACCTGCGCCTGGCCGCTTTTGACGAACTCGAGCGATGCGATCGCCTTTCGCATCGCGTCGGTTGCCGCGCCCCCGGGCTGGAAGGAACCGTGATCGAGCTTAGGCTGGGTCAGGACGAATTCATATTGGCCGCCAAGGTCGGCCAGATTGCCCGCCAGCAGCTTTTCCCACGAGAGATAGTCAGGGCGATTGCCCTCTGCGTGTTCCAGCGACGCGGCGAAGTTGGTCAGCGGCCCTTCGAAGCTCTTGAGGTCCTGCCCTGCCTGAACACCTTGCGCCAGCAACCCCATGGCGTCGAAAAGTCCGCGTGCGGACGGGTCGGCGGCCAAGGTGCCCAGAAAGGCCTGAGCGTTGACCGTGTCATCCAGCACTTTTTCGAGCTGATCCGGCGCCAGATACAGCAAGCCGTTCTTTACCAGGAAAGGGTTGGCGTCGGGTTGCGTGACCGTGCGAAAATTCTCGTGATCCTTGCCGAGGATTTCGGTCAGTTTCTGTGCGGTCAGCCGCGCTTCTTCCGGTGCATCTGCGCGGATCACCGCGACAAGAAGGTCCTGATTTTGCGGGAACAGACGCTGCATCTGCATGGCCTGGATTTTCCAGGGCAGACTGTCGGAAAACATCTTGTCCGTATCGGTCGTGACGTCGAGCGTCTTGTAGGCCAGGCCGCCGGCCCCTGCCATCAGGACAATAAATCCGACAACCACCAGCCACGCACGGCGTGCACACAGAGAGACGATTTGACCGATCAGTGCAGCAAACATACCGGAACTTCAGACCCCTGATCGTGGCGATGCGGGATCGACACGGACCCTCACGCAGACGGAAGCGGCCTTTCGCCGCGCTATTGAGCCAACGGTGTGGCCCAATCGAGGGGGTCCGCGCAAGCGGCGTCACCCGGTTGGTGCGTTTCAGATCGATTTTGTCAGGGAGGGCTCGCGCCACTTATGGTGTCAAGGGCGTCTGACTGCGGACGCACGATGGTGCACCAGAAACGAAAAACCCCCGGCTGGACGGTTTTACCGTCCAGCCGGGGGTTCCAATCTGCGATTGCTGCGGATCAGTTCCGCGCAGCGCCTGTCGCATGTGCAACGCCGTTCTGCGTTGCATTTGCGCCGCGTGCCACATCGTGACCAACCGAACTCACGTCCTGACCAGCACCGCGAACGGTGTTGCAGGCAGACAGCCCGCCGGCCACAGCAACGACGAGGCCGACGGCTGCAAAACCACGCACAAACACACCGACCTTCGAAACATGACGCGACATTGTTTTAACTCCTATCCTTATGATCGGGTTAAACGTGGCCCCGAGGAAAGAGTTCCAAACGCACATATAAATCAGCCAGCCTTTTCGGCATCCAGCACCTTGTGGGGAATCGCGACGTCCCGACCTGTCAGCATCATGTTCCAGTACACACTGGGAAACACTTTTGTTTTCAGCATCCACGCAAAGCGGCTTGGCTTGCGCTGGTCATAAGGAAAGCTCGGCGCGACTTTTCCACCGTAAAGGAATTCGGCCAACACGACGCGCCCGTAGGATACAGTCAACGGGCAGGCCCCGTATCCATCGTAATGGCCTTCGACCGGCTTACCGTCCAGCGAAGCCAGCAGATTTTCGACAACAACCGGTGCCTGTGCGCGGACCGCCGCAGCCGTCTTGGCGTTCGTTGTCCCGGCAGCGTCACCCAGCCCAAAAATCGTGTCGTAACGGACATGCCGTAGGGTTGCCGGGTCCACATCAACCCACCCGCCTGTGTTGCTGAGAGGGCTGTTCTTGATGAAGTCGGGAGCACTTTGGGGGGGGACGACATGCAGCATGTCGAACGTCCGGGTCACATTGGATGTCGTGCCATCAGGCCCGACGACCGAGAATGTCGCCGTCTTGGTCGTGCCATCAACGGCGATCAGATTTTCTTTGTAGTGAACATGCGCACCATAGAAATCGATCATTTTCTGCAGTGCTGGCACGAAGTGACCAACTCCGAACAAGACATCACCCGCGAGGTTGAACTCGACCTGCGTGCGGTCCAGCGTCCCCTGCTTGCGCCAGTAATCCGAGGCCAGGTAAAGAATTTTCTGCGGGGCGCCAGCGCATTTGATCGGCATGGGTGGCTGGGTGAAAAGCGCCACGCCGCCGCGCAGGGACTGGATGCAGGTCCATGTATATTCAGCGGTATCACGCGAGTAATTGCTGCAGACACCGTTCTTGCCGAGCGTCTCGCGCAGCCCCTCGATCTTGTCCCAGTCCAGTTGCAGGCCCGGGCACACGACCAGACGTCGGTATCCGATACGTCGCCCGTCAACGAGCGTGATCGCGTTCTCATCTGGCTGGAATGTTTCGACGGCCCCGCGAATCCAGGTGACGTCGGACGGGATCAGGCCGCCCTCCTGTCGCAATGTCTGACGCATGGGCATCACGCCCGCCCCGACCAGTGTCCAGCCCGGTTGGTAGGCGTGGGTCGTTGCGGGTTCGATTAGAGCGATGGAAAGGGACGGACGGGCCTTTCGCAGGCGTGCCGCGACGGAAATACCCGCCGCGCCGCCACCCACGATCACGACCGTAAAACGGTCTGTTTCGGCTATCGTCTGGGGCGCTGTCATGACTGCGGTCTCCTTCACAATGGTGGCGAGACGATACCATCCATCGGAAAGGGGGGCAAAACGCAACGCCCTGAGCGAGTGCTCAGCCTTCCGAAGGTTCGTCCTTGAACCAGACTTCGACCGGGCCCTGCAGCTTGATGGTCATCGGGTTGCCACGACGGTCCACCGTTTTGCCGACGGACAGGCGCACCCAGCTTTCGCTGACGCAATATTCTTCTACGTTGGTCTTTTCTTCGCCTTTGAAACGGACCCCGACGCCACGCGCAAGAAGCGCCTCGTCGAAGAACGGATTACCCGGGCTGGCAGACAGACGGTCGGGAGGAGTGTCGCTCATGATGGGCCTCATTATGTGGCTGCGGAAAGAGATTGCCTCCCTTACCTCATCGAGCGTCCGGATTCCAACCGGCGGCCAGAAATCCTGGCCGCAGAGGGCGCTCCCCTCCGCGGCCGTGGTCGGCTTAGTGCTTGCTTGCGATGATCTGATCGTAAACGCGCAGATAGTCTTCAGCCATGCGGCGGGCGGTAAAGCGCTGCTCGAAACGCTCACGAACACGGTCGTTCGAGAAGGAGTCCAGACGATCGAGTGCCGCGATGCCTTCCTGTTCGTTATCGACGATGCAACCGGTCAAGCCGTCTTCAAGAACCTCCGGGACCGAGCCGCGTCGGAAGGCCACCACTGGCGTGCCGCAGGCCATGGCTTCGATCATCACCAATCCGAAGGGCTCCGGCCAATCGATCGGCATCAGCAGCGCCTTTGCGCCAGACAGGAAGCCCGGCTTCTGCGCGTCGTTGATTTCACCGATCAACTCGACCCCGTCGCCCAGCATCGGCTTGATCTCACGTTCGAAATATTCAGCGTCGACACGATCGATCTTGGCAGCGATCTTGAGCGGGATACCTTTCGCGCGCGCCATGCGAATCGCTTTATCCACGCCCTTTTCCGGGCAGATACGTCCCAGAAACGCCAGATAATCGCGCGAGCCGACCGTTGGTGTCAGCAGTTTCTCCGGCAGGCCGTGCAGCACGGTGGTCAGGAAGTTTGCCTGCGGCAACGGGCCGCGCTGGTTGTTCGAGATCGACACCAGCGGAACATTCGGGAAGGTGTCGAACACCGGCTGCAGTTCCATCAGGTCCAGACGGCCGTGCATCGTGGTCACGAATGGCACCGGCTGGCGGCTGAAATGGGTGAAGGGCCAGTAGTCCATGTGAAAATGCAGCACGTCGAAATCTTTGGCTGCCTGCGCCACGCGCTCCATCATCAGCATATGCGGTGCGATCGGGTCACGGATCGCGGGATCGAGGCGCAACGCACGCGGCCAACAGGCGTTGAGGGTCGCACGCGTCACGCTATCGCCACTGGCGAACAGCGTGACGTCATGACCCATCGCCACCAGTTCTTCTGTCAGAAAGGAAACGACGCGTTCCGTGCCACCGTACAGTTTCGGCGGCACTGCTTCATGTAAAGGCGCGATCTGGGCGATACGCATGGGGCTCTTTCACTTCGATGACGGACTGAATCCGGAGCGCGGATCACCCCGGAAAGTTTCGGGAAGCCTTCTTTCGATCAGGCTGGCCTTCATGCGTATCGCCCTATGTCACGGCGGGCAAGCGGCCAGATGATGGCAACAGAAGGGCGCTCCTGAACCTGACGGCGCACCTTTGGGGGCTTCTGCACTTCGCTGCTTGCCGTTACACTCATATTCACGAAGACCGCTGAGAACGTAATTTTCCACTTGGCACAACGATGTGCGGGAGAGCCTCTGATCTTGTCTCATACCCATGATTCGGTGATTTCTGACGATGCTCTTGTCGGGTATGCGCACCGCCCAGTCGCCCTCATGTGGCGTTACGTTCTTCATCATCCCCTCCGCCACGGGATTATCTTCCTGTCTGTCGTCTTTGCCGTTGCGTGCACCGTCATCGGCACATATGCAACGCGCTACCTTGTCGATACGCTGAACGCGCATGCGCATGGCCCGATGGGTCCGGTCTGGCAGGCTGTGGCGGTGCTGGCGGTGCTGATCGCGTGCGACAATCTTTCCTGGCGGGTTGGCGGCTGGGCGGCGAGCCACGCTTTCGTCGTGGTGACCGGCGATCTGCGGCGCGATCTCTTTCGCTATCTGACGTCACATTCGGCCCCGTATTTTTCCGATCGTATGCCCGGCGCACTTGCCGCACGCATCGGCACAGCGGCAACTGCCGCGTTCACGCTGGAAAGTCTGGCGACGTGGAACGTGTTGCCGCCATGCCTGAACGTGCTGCTGTCCATTACACTGCTGGCGACGGTCAGCCCGGTGATGGCCCTGGTCATCATCGTGCTGGCGGGACTGCTTGCGTTCCTGATGTTCCGCATGGCCGCCAGCGGCAGATCCTATCATCAGGATTTTGCGTCGAATGCCGCCCTGGTGGATGCCGAGATGCTGGACGTCGTCAGCAGCATGCCTCTGGTCCGGTCGTTTGGTATGATCGGCCGGGAGCGGGAGCGTCTGGCGGACGTGATTTTTCAGGAAATGAACGCCCGCGGGGTTTCGCTGCGCTATCTTGAGAAACTCCGCCTTGTCCATGCGATCCTGACGGCGGTTTTGACGGCGGGGCTGCTGATCTGGGTCATTTTGCTGTGGCACTGGGGTCAGGCGAGCATCGGTGACGTGGTGATGGTCATCACGCTGGGCTTCATGATTCTGCACGGGACGCGGGATCTGGCTGTTGCGCTTGTTGAAACCATCCAGCATACGGCCCGCCTGGAAGAAGCGTTGTCGTCGCTGCTGGTCCCGCACGACATGAAAGATCACCCCGAGGCCGAGACGTTCAAAGCAGCGCCGCGCGGGGAAATCGCCTTCAAAGACGTCAATTTCGCTTACCCGGGGAGCGATGCGGCCGTTCTCGACCGCTTCAATCTGCACATCAGTGCCGGGACGCGTGTTGGTCTGGTGGGTCGTTCCGGATCGGGCAAGAGCACGCTGATCGGACTTTTGCAGCGTATGCGCTTCGTTCAGGGGGGAGAAATCCTGATCGATGGTCAGGATGTGCGCATGCTGACGGAAGACAGCCTGCGTTCCAGCATGTCCGTCGTGCCGCAGGACGTTGTGCTGCTGCGACGGTCGGTTCTGGAAAACATACGGTATGGCAAGCCCGAGGCGTCGGAAGATGAAGTCATCGCGGCGGCGAAAGCTGCCGGCTGCATGGACTTCATCGAAGCCATGCCAGAGGGCTTCAAGACCGAAGTCGGCGATCGCGGCGTCAAGCTTTCGGGGGGACAACGTCAGCGCATCGCTATTGCGCGGGCCTTCCTACGAAATGCACCGATCCTGATCCTCGATGAGGCGACCAGCGCCTTAGATAGCGAGAGCGAGCAGCATGTGCAGGCAGCACTCGACCGCCTCATGATGGGGCGGACAGTCATCGCCGTGGCCCATCGCCTGTCCACGCTCAAGCATTTTGACCGCATAGTCGTGATGCAACTTGGCAAGATCGTTCAGGACGACGCCCCGGCTACGCTGGAGCGCATCGAAGGACCCTATCGGGAATTCCTGTCCCGGCAGGCCATGACAATGGGCGATGTTATCTGAGGGGGAGTGTGAGCAGATATATGCTTGCAGTGATCGCGGATATTCCGGCGCCCATCATATTGCATACCCTCGGCCCTTGCGGACTTCCTGGGTGACGACAGGCTGATCATCCACCGGTGTGACCTTGACAGTCGAAAAATGCTTCGACCAAGGTCCGAACGTAGTGTGGCCTCAAGAAGGCCTCAGTTATCTGTCGTCATGAATGACAGTGTCTTCTCCTCACGTCCCAAGGCCATGTCCATGACGCACCGATTACAGATTCTTCTTTTAGCAGCAGTCGCGTCTGGCACCTTGACGCTCGGAAGCGTGTCGGCGGACGCCGCTCCGGCAACGGTGCTATACGGCACGCAGGTTTTTGCAGGGCCTGGTCCGAACTATCCCGCGGTCGGACAATTCGCGCCCGGCACGCCTGTGGAAGTTTTTGGGTGCGAAGAAGGATGGGGCTGGTGCGACATTGCAAGCGGCCCATACCGGGGGTGGGCACCAGGCAACCAGCTACAGGTCTTTTATCAGGGAATGGGCGGTCCGCTGGGTAGCTATGGCCCGCAGATAGGCCTGCCGATCATTGGTTTCTCGTTCGACAACTACTGGGGTGCTCATTATCGCAACCAGCCCTGGTTTGCTGACCGCGCACGCTGGAACGACGGTGGCGGTTTCCGTGGAGGCCCAGAGGGTCATTTCAACGGGCAGCAGATGCACGACTTCCGCAACGGCCCCGGGAATATGGGCGGCATGAGAGGCGGCCCTCCAATGCAGGGCGGCGGCATGCAGCCGGGCCCGAACGGCGGGATGGACCACATGCAACCGCATCAAGGCGGCCCAATGGGCGGAATGGGTGGCAATAATGCTGGCAGAGGCGGCCCCCCGCACGGAGGGGACGACCATCATGGTGGCGGTGGTGGGCATGACGACCACGGCGGCGGCCCCCACTAAGGGACGCCGTTCGGGTCAGGGCTGTCGGGAGCCTATCGCCTCGCCAGCGGCAAAGCCGCTGGCCCACGCCCACTGAAAATTATACCCGCCCAGCCAGCCCGTAACGTCGACAGCTTCGCCAATGAAATACAGGCCGGGCACGGATTTCACTTCCATCGTCTGAGACGACAGACTGGCCGTGTCCACACCGCCACAGGTGACCTCAGCCTTCGCGTAACCCTCTGTCCCTCCCGGCGTTATGCTCCATCGGTTCAGACGGGCGCCAAGAGCACTCAGATCCCGATCCGTTATATTGGCAAGCGTGTTTTGCGCAGGGAAGTCGACGGCAAAATGCCGCGCCAGTCGACTTGGCAGGATTTCGGAAAGTGCGGTGGAGACTGCAATCCGCGGCCGGGATTTCTTCAGCCCCTTCAAGGCGAGAGCAGCATCTCCGTTGGGCATCAACGATATATCGAGCGCCACTCCGTTCCGCCAGTAAGACGATATCTGCAACATTGCCGGACCTGACAAACCGCGATGGGTAATCAGCATCGAATCCGAAAATGATTGTCGCCCGAGCGTCGCGCGCACTGGCAGGGACACGCCCGCCAGTTCTCTGAAGGCCTCGGCCTCGACGCCCGCAGGCATAACCAGCGGAACCAGCCCCGGCCGCGTCGGCACGATGGGGAGACCGAACTGCTTGGCAATGTTGTAGGCAAAGGCCGTTGCGCCAAGTTTCGGAATTGATAACCCACCAGTAGAAATAACCACGGCACCCGCCGTTATTGTCCCGTGACTGGTCTCGATTTCAAAATCTTCACCCTTGCGTATGGCGCCCACGCGGGTGCCAAGACGAATCGAGACGCGATCTTCCGGACATTCCGCAACAAGCATCTCGACAATCTGTCGGGCCGACCCATCGCAAAATAATTGCCCTGGCGTCTTTTCATGCCACGCAATCCGATGCCCGTTCACCAGTTCCAGGAAGTCTGCAGGACGAAATCTGGACAGCGCGGACTTTACGAAATGGCGGTTACTGCAGATATACGCAGCCGGACTGGCGTCCATATGGGTAAAATTGCAGCGTCCACCGCCCGAAATCAGGATTTTCTTGCCGGGCTCGTCTGCATGGTCCAGCAGAACGACGCTGCGCCCACGTCTTGCAGCCGTCCGCGCGGCCATTAGGCCAGCGGCACCGGCCCCGATGACGACAACATCCACCTTACGATCGTGCACTGTTTGTATATCCGCTCAGAAATCGAGGTCGGCGTAGTGATCCGGCGGATTGATCCCAGTGAGACGATCATTCAACAGGGAACGGAAACACGGACGAGACTTTACCCGCGCATACCAGTCTTTGGCAGCCGGAAACTTGCTCCAGTCCACGTCGCCAATAAAATCGAGTGCGGACAAGTGCGCGGCGGCCGCGAAGTCGGCCAGAGACAGAACTGGCCCCGCCAGCCAAGTTCGCGTTTCGGCCAAAGCACCGACATAATCCATGTGGTACTTGATGTTACCATAGCCCGCCCGCAGCAGATTGCCGTCGGGATTCCCTCCGCCAGCCAAGCGCTTCAGCAACTTTTCACCCAGAAGGTTCCGCGTGACTTCGGCATCGAACTTGCCGTCAAACCATGCTACCAGACGTCGGATTTCCACCCGCTCGGCCAACGTACGCCCCATCAGGGGCGTGTCCGGATAGGCTTCCTCCAGATACTCGCAGATAACGCTTCCGCCCGGGACCGAAAGACCGTTCTCTTCCGCAAGCACCGGAACCTCTCCCGCAGGATTCAGGCGCAGGAACTCTTCGCGTCGCTCCCACGTGCGCTCGCCCATGGGCTCGAACGGCAAACGCTTCTCGCCAAGCATCAGCCTGACTTTCCTGCACTGCGGAGACAGAGGAAAATGATATAGAATTCGCATGGCGTCATTTTATGCCACAAATCGTGACACCGCCAGAGGCTCCGGGCGTTAGATCCTCCAAGATCGGAGGCTCAGTGCGGCTTTGTCTCGACATAAATCCGACACCATTGTACCTCCCTTGAGAGTTGCAACCCATTCGTCGAGTAGGCCACCGCGCATTGACCGAAGAAAACCGCCCACACACACGGATCCGTGCGCGCGGACGCTCATTCCTCGCACTGGTGCTTTCGCCCGAGGCCCCACTGAAAGACTGGATCGCGGGTCTCGACCATCAGATATCTCGTTCCGCCCAGTTCTTTGCGGGCAAACCTGTTATCATTGATCTCGGACTGCTGGCACCCGATGCCGACGGATTGGAGACACTCTACGCCGATATCGCGGAACGCGGCGTCCGCATCATTGGCGTTGAAGGGGCAGACCCGTCGTGGGAGGCCGTCAGAAACTGGGCCGTTCCGGACAGTTTCGCCGGCGGCCGGGCGTCTGGTCCCGTTGAAATTCCCGACGAGGATTCGCCCCACGGCAACGCCGAGACACCGCAGACGCTGAATCGGACATTATTACTCGAACAACCCGTAAGGTCGGGACAGACCGTGCTTCACCCCGATGGCGATGTGGTCATTATCGGGTCGGTCGCGTCAGGCGCGGAGGTCACAGCTGGCGGGTCGATCCACATCTACGGTTCACTTCGGGGTCGCGCCATCGCTGGCGTGGCAGGTCTTTCCGAAAGCCGCATCTTCGCCACATCCATGCGCGCAGAACTGTTGGCGATTGACGGCTTCTACATAACCGCCGAGGAATTGGACCACGACATTGTCGGTGCGCCAGCCCAGGCCATCTTGGAGAACGACCAGGTAAAGGTGCATGCTCTGGCACCGACCACCAGCCGTCCTGCTTTTTGATTGCAGCATTGACTGCTGATTAACTAGAAGCGGAAGTGTGTTTCACACCGCCGCGAACACAAAGGAAAGAAGAAGTATGGCGAAGGTTCTGGTTGTCACGTCCGGAAAGGGCGGGGTCGGCAAGACGACCTCTACCGCTGCCCTTGGCGCTGCACTCGCCCAAAGCGGACAAAATGTCGTCGTCGTTGATTTCGATGTCGGCCTTCGCAACCTCGACCTCGTCATGGGTGCCGAACGCCGGGTTGTTTTCGATCTCGTAAACGTTATCCAAGGCGACGCCAAACTCTCGCAGGCTCTGATTCGCGACAAGCGCGTTGAGACACTCTCCATCCTTCCGGCATCACAGACACGGGACAAAGACGCTCTTACCGCCGAAGGCGTCGAGAAAGTGATGACGGAACTGCGCGAAAAATTCGACTGGGTGATCTGCGACAGTCCCGCAGGCATCGAGCGCGGGGCGCAACTGGCGATGTACCACGCGGACGTCGCCGTTGTTGTTACAAATCCAGAAGTCTCGTCCGTGCGCGATAGCGACCGCATCATCGGAATGCTGGACAGCACAACCGAGAAAGCGAAAAACGGCGAGAAAATCGACAAGCATCTGATCCTCACACGCTACGATCCGGCACGCGCAGCCCGGGGAGAGATGCTGCGGATCGAGGACGTTCTGGAAATCCTGTCCATTCCACTGCTCGGCATCGTCCCCGAAAGCGACGAAGTCCTCCGCGCCTCAAACCTTGGCGCACCCGTAACGATCTCCAACCCCCAAAGCGCGCCTGCCAGAGCCTATTTCGACGCTGCACGCCGTCTGCAGGGTGAGAAGCTGGAAATCAGTGTGCCGTCTGAGAAGAAGGGCCTTCTCGACTGGCTGTTCAAACGGAGTGTCGCATGAGCTTTCTCGCAACCCTCTTCGCTAAACGCAGTTCCGCTCCGGTGGCCCGCGACAGGCTCCAGATCCTGCTCGCTCATGAACGCTCGGCCGGCGAAGGGCATTCCGATCTTCTGGCCAAACTCCATCAGGAAATCCTGGAAGTCATCGCACGCCACGTCGCTGTGGATCAGGACAAGGTACAGGTCAAACTCGACCGCGGTGCCGGTTGCTCCCTTCTGGAGATCGACATCGAGGTGCCGCAGCTCCTGACGAACAAAGAAAAACCGGCACCCGCCTCACCGGAGTAATCACGGACCAACGGAGTTGGTGGCACGCGCTTTAATCACCAACTCCGTCACTCGGTCACTGAAGCGGTTGTCCGCTTCCAACAAGCCTTTCATCGGGAACCACTCAGCGTCCTGGGCATCGTCTCCCGCGCGTTCCTGCGCCGAGGAATTCAGGTCCCGACACAGCATCACGACGATAACGTAATGAAATAACACGTGCTCGCCTGTCGCGTCGCGGGTCACAACATCGAACACGTCCACAACAGGACCAGCACTGACTTCTATGCCGGTCTCCTCGCGCAACTCCCGCTCAAGCGCGTCCCGCATATCCTCACCGCACTCGATCTTGCCACCGGGCAAGCCCCACTTGCCCTTGTCTGGCTCCCGCGAACGCTTGACCAGCAGGACATCGTGACCGCGGAACACCACACCCAAGACCGCTGCCACCGCGTAATCGTGGCTCGCAGACATAATCACCTCACAAAAACGTGCCTGATAAAGTCGGGAGGAATGCGTATCTGAAGCACTCTCCAAGCACCCAAGACTTGCCGCGTCTGTCCCTCGTGTGCAAGCTCTCTGCAAAACAAGAACGCGGATAGCCAGCATGCCCTTCACAAAGCTCTCACGTGCAACCCTCCTCTCCCTTAAGGGCGATGTGACAATACCGAGCTACGATCCCACGCAGATCTCATCCGGCATCGTGCACCTCGGTTTTGGTGGGTTCCACCGGGCGCATATGGCGCGATACACCCATGATCTGATGGAAAAAGACCAGGCAAACCTCACATGGGGCATAACCGGCGTGGGACTTCTCGACGGTGATCGCCGCATGCGGGATCTGCTCGTTCCACAAGACGCGCTTTATACGCTCGTGGAGCGCACCGCCACGTCCGACACCGCGACGGTGATCGGGGCTGTCGAAAAGGTCATTTTTGCGGGCGATTCACAAAAAGACCTGTTCGACGCATTAAGCGACCCACGCACGCGCATTATAAGCCTTACAGTGACAGAGAATGGCTATTGCCTGGATCGCTCGACCAACAAGCTCGATCTTTCTAACGCCGCCGTGGCACACGATCTGGGGGGTAACCTTCCTCCGCGCAGCATCTATGGAATTTTGGCACGGACCATCGAAATCCGGGCCGCAGGCAATCTGCCGGGCTTTACCGCCTTGAGCTGCGACAATATTCAGCACAATGGCCACGTGCTATCTGACGCCCTGAACACGTATCTTTCGCAGGCGAAGCCCGAGCTTGTCGAGTGGGTTAAGAAGAACGTGACGTTTCCCAGCTCCATGGTGGATCGCATCACGCCCGCGACAAAGCCGGCCGACATCGCGCTCCTTCAAGACCGCTTCGGCATCGACGATGCATGGCCGGTCTTCTGCGAAGAGTTCCGCCAATGGGTGATCGAAGACAACTTTCAGAACGGCCGACCCGCGTGGGAAGATGTCGGCGCACAGTTCGTTTCTGACGTCGCCGCCTACGAATTCATGAAGCTTCGGCTCCTGAACGCGAGCCACCTTGCCGTCGCCGGGCTTGGACAGCTTTCCGGCTATCGATACATGGCCGAAGCCATGGCCGACCCCAAAATCAGCAGCTTCATGCGGGCATTGATGGATCGCGAGACAGGACAGACTTTGTCACCTGTCCCGGGGATCGACCTCGACCGGTACAAGGCCTCCCTGATCGAGCGCTTCTCAAACCCCAAGATCGAGGACACAACCCAGCGCGTGAACACGGATGCGCCACTGGCAACCCTGGTCGATTCAGCAAAAGATCTGCTGTCTTCCAACAAGCCGATCGACTGCCTTGCACTCGCGATCGCAGCATGGATACGTCGCGCCGCAGGCGTGGACGAAGCCGGAAATGCAATCGACATACGCCACCCTCTCGCCGAACAACTCAAGAAAGGTGCCAGCCAAGGGCGAGCAGATCCGACGATCATTCTCGCCATCCGTACCTTGTTCGGAGATCTCGGCTCGGATGCTCGGTTCGTCGCCCCGGTCTCTAGATGGCTGCAGTCACTCTATGACAATGGCACACAGGCAACCCTGGAATTGGCGGTGAAATCACTGCCCCTTTAGGATCGTCAGGATGCAAAACCGCTCCACTCCCGAATAATAACGAGCCCTCCTGTGCCGGCTCCGCCGCTGTGAGGCGAACCGTCGACAGAGGCGCCCCCACCACCCCCTGCTCCATGCCCTTCCGCCGCGTTACCGTCGGAACCATTAGTGTTCGCCCCCCCCGACCCAAACGGGCCCGAAGCACCCAGTGCAGACACCGCAACACCTGCCACGCCGGAACCATTTGCAAAGACGTAAGAACATCCCGCGATGGGGCCACGATAAGAGACCACCATATCCACCGCGTCAGGGGCAGCGACCGTCACTGCTCCTCCCACGCCCTGACCCATCTGTGCCGACACTCCCGGGGCTATCGATGTGCCCGCAGGATTGGAGAGTCCGCCGCCCGTAACCACCAAGCCGCAGAAGTTGGTGTCCCCCCCAGCATTGCCAGCCCCCCCGACACTCGTGACCGCGCCCCCGGCCCCGACCACCACCTGACCATTCGCCACTGGCTTACACCAATATCGGGCATAGCCACCCGCACCGCCCGACATTCCGACCGATACATAATTCGTAGCGTTCCCCGGCACACCTGCCCCACTTGCGCCGCCGCCCACCTGCTCGATTTCAAGGATAGAGGCATCGGGCCCTGAAGTATAAGGGCCGCTCGTATCCATCCGAATTTCCCGAAGCAGCCTGCCCTTGGTCAAAGTTGGAATAGACGGATAAAAAGGCGCCAATGGCTCGATCGTCGCCCCCGTGAGGTCAGACGCTCCTGCTGGCACATCGATTGTATAGAGCGGCACAACACAGCCTCCGACCGGCGCTGCAGGAGGGGTCGTTGCTACCGTGAATGTCACAATTCCAGTTCGTGTCGTCGGAAGCGTGGAGCCAGAATTACCGATACCCGACTGCGTCTGAGCAGGGTTTGCGACATTGTAAAACGGCAAAACCTGCGGATTTACATCGACTTCGCTGCATACTGCATAAACCGTCAACAACACCCCGGTCAGCGTAATCGCCAACGTCTGAGTGCTGGAAACCAGATACTGATTCGTCAATGCCGTCATATCCGCAGCAAGACCGGACCCATTCCCGCCATACAAGGACGCATCAACGACTCCCCCAGCAAGAATCGCACCCGGAGCAACTTCAACACTCATAGCCCCGGAGACAACCGTGCATGCAAGACCCGAAGCCGCTGGCGCATCACCATATAACTGGGATGCGAGCGCGCCCATTCCAACCTTCACGTTCCTGCCTACCGAAAGCAGATCCGTATCAAGCGGAATACTGCCCGCATAAACTATTGCCCTATCCATTATCCCACCACTTTTAACCAGCCGATAATGCCGGTTGCTTTCATTTGTTCAATATTCGCCCGCAACGTTACCGCCGACGCAGTTCCGGTGGAGGCCTCGACAAAAAACTGGCCGCCTCCCAGCGTCCCGTACCGAAGGCCCGACGTACCGTAACCAACCCCACCACCTGCAACAGCAGCATCGATTGCCGCCCACCCCCCGCAATCCTGTGAATTCCAAGGTTCGATAATCCGAGGCGTTAGCCCGGTAAGTTGGGTAATCGAGGCTGCGACAGCCGCTCGGGTGTTCCGATCTACACGAATATTCCCGACAATACGGTTCCGATAGGCAGTATCGCTCTCTCCAGTCATACGGCCAAAATTACCAGACCCAAAATAATCAGCTGCAATAAGCTCCAGAAAAGGACCTTCGGCAGATTGAAGTCGACATTGAGCCTTCACCTGAGAAAACAGCTGAACAATCCACGAGAACACGGTCCCGAAGCCAATCAGAATTCCCTGCAATACCGGCGCAGTTTCCGCTTCGCCATCAGCGGGCGGCAAAGGGAACCAGCCCTGCGGCAAAAGTCCTCGGATTCGTCTTGCAAAATCAACGTCGCTATAAGCAACAACTCCAGTATCGCCTAAAGGTCTGGCATCAGTCGCGTCTAGTGGCAGGCCATCGGAATCCAGCAGCCCTACCATCAAGCCCCAACCTGTTCAACAGTGAACAACGGGACTCGATAATCAGTACCGTTAATATTGATGTGCAGAAATCCGCCCGCTACCGTTGTCGGAAGCGCATCTCCAACGCCCGAAACAGGCGAAGTCGCCTGAATCTCGCATCCCTGAGCAGGATACAAACCAAGATTTCCATTTCCCGATCCGGATGTTTGCGCATAGAGTCCTGCAGCTTGTTCACCGGACCCAGCTTTAACACTCAGAAAATTATCAGGACTTGCAATCGTATTTACAGAAAATACGGATTCGCCATCAATGTTGCCGAATGCTATCTCACCGTCAGCAAACTGAACGCTACAACCGGAAACTCGCTCCGTGACCGTAGACCGGACGTAACACCCAACATTTAACCCGGCAGTACCGTCGACTGTTTCCGGCGTATGCCACTCAACTGCATGATTACGGGCCAATGAAATGGCAGAGCCATATCCTGCATCCTGACCGTTTGTGCCGGTAAGCGCCGTCGCACCAAAGACAATACCTGTTTGCCAGGCTGACGGGTTGGAGACAACTGTTACGGCACATGCCGCATCACTCGTGCCACTCGTCTGCCCCCCTCCGGAACCCAACTGGACGCCCACCACCCCACCGCCGACATTTGGATGATAGGGGTTACACACAGCAGTCGACGCCGCGCCGAAATTGACGGCCTCAAGTTCCATGCCAAAACACGGCTGATTATCGGCACCTTCCATTCTCCAGGCTTCGCCGTAAAACGCGTATCCTGTTTCAGTAGAAGTCGGAGAGGTCACATCGGACACAGCCCAAGATCCCACTCCGATCGAACTCGGTGTATATCCGAGTAAACCCGCACTCGCACTTGCGTCCGATGTTCGTGAACCACCCAGCACCCCAAGAGACCCATACCGAGCCAGAGAGGCGAACTGCGCGCCCCACATCGGCCACGCCCCCACAGTTGACGCTGCCATAACGCCACTCAACCAATCGGTCGATGTCGCAGAGCGCGAGGCAAGTGCCAGATTGTCGCTGGCAGCGCCAATCAGCACACGATCGGCATGCCGCGAGATCACGCTACCCGCATCTTCATAAAATTGGCCGCTGTTTTGTGAAACAGCAGCCGACCCCGCGATCTGTCCGGCAGTCGCGGAAAAGGTGGTTGACCCTGCAGCGTCGGCAACCACCAGCACCTCATCACCCTTAACTGCGGATATTCTCTGATAGCTATTAAATTTCGGCATCACTGTGCCTCCTGAACAGTAATGGAAATCAGTCCGGCTCGTGCAACTTGTGTTGACGCTGCAGCAATATCGGCCTGGGCCCCGTTAAGCAAAACGTCACTTATCGAAACAACGGACACACCTGCATTTTGATAAGCCAAAACTGGCAGATAGCTATAGGAGAATCCAGATCCAACGACCGTCGAATTGATATAACTAGTGATTGCCGTGGAAACCGCACTCTGCACCGCCGGAACATCGGTCCCAGCCGGCACGACAATAGTCATCGAAATGTTCAGATCAATCACCGTCGGCCTCTGAACCGCGAAACCAACACCGAGTGCCCGAACATCCTCAACTGCACTATAAACACTGCTCACCACGGCATCCGAAGCCGCACCACTGCCATCGTCCACAACAACTGTAAAAAACCCTGCACGAGACGCCAGATCAGCAGACGCACCGTCGATAATAGCGTCCGTAAGGCCGACTTTGACGTTTGAAACGGCGTTTTTAACTGAAGCGAGCGTCGCCGATGATTTCGCAGCTAACCACAACGGGAATCGGGCGCGAACCTGTGCGTCCGTTTCACCGTCAGAACCGTTAGTGAAAGCAACGACATTCGTCACGGTATCAATCCCGGATAAAGCCGTGCCTAACAGCGAAATCGCTCCGGCACCCACATTTCCAACGGAGCCAGCCTGAGCGCATGCCACAGGAAGAGAAACAGACGAAACACCGGCAGGTCTGATATAACCGGCCGCAGCGCTTGACCAGTAAGGGTTACTTGCCTCACCAACAACGGTAAAAACCAAAGACGTAGACGTCTTGACTGTCGCACCGACCTCTATTGTTGCTGACTGAGCGGCAGGCGAAAAACTCGTAAACGTAACCTCTCCGGTGGCAGCGGTGCCGGTCAACCGGGTCATCCCGAAATCACCGACAAAACTATCCACATCCACGCCAGCGGATGTCGACAAACGCGCAGTCGTCAAAATCTGCAGCGCAATATACTGCAACCACAACCCCAGCCCTGACACGCTTTCCATAAGCGCCCGAACAGGAGATCCCACACTGACGTCGGTAATAGCAGAGCAGGCACTCTGCACGCCCGCGACCGCTATGGAAACTGTACTACTAAAAGATCTCAGAGACAGGCTCACGTCTTGCACCTCAGCGCAACAACGCCCTCAAGCTGAACTAAGAGGAAACAACAAGACTCTGAGAGAGACCTGATGACACATCCACATACTGAATCTGGCAAAAAACTCCTCCTTCCTGATCAGCACGAACTTCAACGTCTAGCGGTTGACTCAAGTCGACCGAAGACTCTAATCCCATTTGACTGACTACGATTGCACGTATGCGCTGAGCATCCACAGCCTCGCCCACCATAGAAGGCAATCCACCGCCATACGTAATGTTCCAGATATAGCAACCTGTGTTGGTTGACAGACGTCGGATAATTCGCTTTTGAGTTTCGTCACGACCTGAGACGAAAACCAATGAACCTACACCATCTACAATCAAGTCGCTCCCAAAATCATGGTATAAATCGCTCACAATAAAGGTATCCCGGTATTCGCGCCCATATTTCCGTTACTGTGGACATGCGACTGAAGAGAGACTTGGGAAGAGACAATATCTCCATCGCACGTGATACCAGAACCGACAACTCTTAGCCCGCTCGACGTAAGAGACATGTATATATCGTTGACTTTCCACATCACCTGACCATCTTCCAAGGCAATGGAGGTCAATCCGGCGCCAGAATAAAGACCTTTTGCCGTGATATGCCACCACGGTGCCGACCCCGTCGCGTCCCCTGGATCGCGGCCGCCCGACACAGGCGGACTGCCGCATCCCGACATAATCAACATTTCTCCTGCCTGTGCCACCTGCCCCGTATGGGGAGAGACGGGGGGCACCAAAACAGTATCAAATACCACGCCCACGATTGTCAGATGCTCCGCATCACCCTCCGACGGAAGCAAAATGACGTGTGTACCTACTTCACACGGCCTCGCAATACGTAAGTCTCCAGCTGAAACTCCGCACGCATCTGCCAACCAGCCAGTTTCCACATCGTCTGGTTTCAGGATGACTTTGACCGCATGATTGACTGCGTCGACGGCCGAAACAATACCATGAAGAGTGCACGCACTTCGTGTTGCGACAGCGGCCGCATCCATTCGATGATCGATCATGTTAAACCTGCACTTCTATCCCGCAACGTGATTCTCTGAACCAACCCAGACTGTAAGGAGAAACTCGTTTCTACCGCATCAATTGAATAGGTTCGATCCCAGCCAGAATCAGAACCACTAAAATTCAGAAACCCACGAGGCTTGAGTTTGAGATTTCCCGGGCCGGTCACTTCAGCCACCCACTGATGCGCTGCTACCAAACGGTATTTTTCTTGCGCGATCTGCTCAACATCTGCCTGACGCCGTCCAGGGACACGAAATCCGTGCAAAGGTCCGTCTGCCGAAGGAAGAGTATCACTCAAACCCGCCGCTGACATATAAATGGAGTTTTCAGTTCTCTGGCGTGAGTCCCACGACGAGACCTGAATAACAGCATTTGCGACAGCACTAAAATCCCTCGACAATTGAATGTCCTGAGCATGAAAATCCAGATCAGAGTCTCTGCAACCACCATCCCAGATAATGCGCCCAATGCTCGTCACGTTCGCAGGCGCAACGACAGCAGGAACACAAAAAATTCCTCTACCCTCTGCATATAAATCACATCCGAATGAATTGGCCGTGGACCGAACAACGTCGAATATACTCTGCAAACGATTACCCGTCGTCGTGCTGGAGCGCTTATGCTCGATCTGCCAAAACTGTCCCACCATGCCGCCGTCAAATTGCACACTTGGCGTCAGACCCAACGAAGTAATTGCGACTTCAACCAACTCTCGAGCATCAAGATTCAACCACGACCGTGAAATTCGCGAGTCGATTAAACGTGCCAGATAATCTCGACATTCGAGACTCATTATTTTCTTCAGCGGGTTAAAGACCGCCGAGTCGACAACACCGTGAAAAAGAGTGGTCCACGCACCCGCGGAGGAGCCCCTCATGTATTGCAACTGAAAATCAAGCGGGTTCACTACCGTCACACCAAATAACGACAGGATAGCGGAGTTGTCAGGGTCTAATTCTTTACCAGCAATATCCACGCTCAAACTAGATGCGCGAGAATAGCGACTTTGAAAAAGAGTAAATTTTACTATTCCAACATTCATCACTGGCGTTCCGTTTATCAGGAAACGAAACACAGTGGATCGCCATCTTTCATCAGAGATCATTTAGCTACTCCGGCAAGCCCGTTGAAGTAGCTACGCTTTCTGGAATGTAAATCCGTATTGGGGAAGACAAAGTAGAGAGATCGGGATCGACGAAACCATTTACCTGGGCGATTTTCCACCACTGCAAGGGATCGCCTAGATACGCCGCTGAGACATGAAACAAGGAAACATCGGTTGCTGAAACGGTAATTGTGTTTAAATTCATATGCCCAAATCTTGCTGGCAGCCCAAAAACTACAGAAGAGCATTCGCCACTGTGAGTTGTGCCATAGCATCATACGAAGCAGACTGTATTCCGGCCGCAGCAACAGTCTCTTGCACTGCTTCCGCACTTGCGAAACCAGCACCTTCAAATCCGTCGCCACTTTCTGAAAGCAACGCTGTCGAGTTGGAAATACCCGCTTGTACATCTGCTGCCGTCAATGAAACAGCGCCACCTTGTTGCCACGAACCAACATCATCGTAGAGCGATTCCAACGACGCGTAAGATGTCGAATATTGCGCCATCGATGTATTCAAAATGCTACCCAAACTGACAGTCACGTCATTCAGAGTAGCCTCGATCATGTCTGAGGCCGACACCATGACCGCCTGATTCATTGTCACATCGAAAAACCGTTCCAAAATCAGGCGATAATGACAGATCTTCCCCTGCCACTCATAGCTATACTCGAACTGAGCAACAACAACATCAAAGCTAAAGCCCGCAACGACAAGAAGCACAGGACGCCCGCTTACACGAAGCAGATCGACCTCCTGCGCCTTCGAAAAACCATCCGCACCGACAAACCGCCCTTCGAGCAACATTGTGCCAGGTTGACTGCCCAATGTCTCGATAACACGACCGCCACCTGCCAACTCGTGAACCGACGTGCGTTGCTGGCCGCCCATCAAAATTCGATCCGGAACTTCGAAGCCAGTCAATTCTATAGAACCGAGATAAAGAGACCCTGTTTTAGTGGCCATATAAGTCATCTCGCACTGAACACCACAATCCTCAATTCCGTTTGACCGCCATTAAACCCCGACGCTGTACCCGGGCAGTTGCGGATAAGCCCATTCGTCATATCCATGCGACGAAGATCGCCTCAAAGCCAATTCACGTCTGACTCCGGGGCCACCTTCAATTTCGTGAACCATCTTATTATAATTGCCACGATATAATAAACTGCGAGCGTCCGGCGTAATCCCAACCTCTCTCTTCAATTTAACCTCAGACCGAAACATCGGCTCGTCCTGATTACTCGACAAATGAGACAAAGAACTACTCGATATACCGGCGCCAGGTGCCATACGCATTTTGGGAAGGCCAACAGTCATATATCTAGTGTGTAGACCTCTCTGCAGAGATTGTAGGAGCGTTTTCCCCAAACCGAACTTCTTGCCGGGCGCGTGCTGCTGCCCTCCCGAACGAACACCGACCAAATGGCCACGACCAGCCAACTGAAGCAGGACAGCATTGCTCTGAATTAACCCGGACCGCGTGCCTCCCGGCAGCCGCGCCATAGGGGTCTCTTTGGTAACTACGCTGTCAGCAACCTTGCTTCGAACAAGAAACCCATTTTCTGCGGCAGAGGCCTTCATTACTTTCCGACCTAAGCCAAGAGTAATAGCCCGACGAAAAGGATGCGCCTTCCTAACAATTTGAGGGAAATCCACCCCACCTTCAGCAAAAATTCGCATGCTCAACTCGTGTCGTCTCTGTAACGCAGACCTATCTGAAACCATGGCCATCCGCTCGCCAACCGCAGCTGATGACCCGGTTCCGATCAAATCGAGCGCCACTCCGTTCCGCGGCATAATCCTTCTGATCTTACGCGGCACAACCGGGAGGAATCTCCGAGAGGCAGCCAGTACCCTGAGCAATCGAAACATCACCCCGGCATGCGCTGTGAAAACACGCCCCGTCTCAGCCGAATTTATCGCATCAATCCACTTACTGCTCGACATACTGCAGTCTTGTCCAATCAAACAGCTCCCCCTCACGTTCGGCGATGGCGACACATGCGCCAAGCCGCCGCGCCGAAGTCCATGAGCAGGCTACACTCCACGGCACCCCATGCTTCATCAAAAACAGCAACTGTTGAAACACCGGGTGCCGACTCAGTTTTTTGCGACTGATGTCTCCACTTCGTGCGAGGTTCCAGCCTCTGCATCTGCGACCAACGCATTCACACCGTCCGTACCCAGACGGCGCGCCAGATCGCGAATTTCACCCTTTGTCGCGGGCATCTGCACCGGCACATTGTCTATCGCCGTCACCGAACAGATCATTTGCGCGTAAGACAACCAGGCATGCGCGGAGTCCTTTGCGATTGCGGAACCCGCGGCCTCTATAAGATCCAGCATATCTGCCGGATCAAGCTCTCGGACACTCAGCCTCCGCCCCTCAGATGTCTCGACAATTCTTTCCGACATTTTACGAAACCCTGGTGCGTGTGGATGCAAAAAATTGGACCGTCTGCTGGACGATCCCCTCAGACTCCCAGCGGTCACTCTGTAACGTCATGGAGACACTACTGAATTCCCACGTCGAAGTCGTGCCGTCGGGCTCGGAAATATACTGATAGAGCGTTCCGCTCCCGATAGTCCCCGCATTCCAGAACTGACTTTCAATACTCGCAATCAGAGAGTCCAATGTCGCGTCTGCTCGCGCAATCGTAAACGATCCGCGCCATCCCCCTGGGGTGTTGAACTCCACCGGCACACCATTCAACGGTGTGGCACGCTGCATCGTGGTCTCTTGAGACGCTTGAAACCCGGTTACATCCCGAAGATCGACACGCGATCCATTCCACAGGAGCGTAATACGACAATCGCGCCCAATACTGTACGGGTTCGCCATATCAAACACTTCCCGAAGATGTGGAGACAGTCACGGAGCTACCCCCCTGCAAATTGACAATAAATTTCTCGTTGATACCCTGATACTGCACCTGAACATCGCACTGCACATAACCAAGGGCCGTTCTTGCGCTCGTATTATTCGTTGTGTCGCAAACAACCGCATATGGCAGCGAACCGTCGGGCGTCCCGAGAATCCCCTGAGACACCAATCCGCTCAGAAGTCCCAGAATGGAAGCCCTGATGTTACCGAACAGAGATGCGTTAATCAGTTCACCAACATACGCACCCATCCCGGAAACAAGCGTTTCTGCGAGGAAGTTTGTCATACGCGTGTAATTATCGCCCCAAAGATTGATCTGACTGGACGAATTGTGCCCGCACCTAACTGCCCAGTAAGCACCACCGGGCGCCGGATTGCAGATCAAATCGATTCCCGCATCAAACAACTGTTCAAGCTCGGCATCCGAATAGGTAGCAGACCCAGACGAAAGCCCTGCCCGCTGACTCCCGACAATCCCATAGAGTTGCTTGTTCAAACTGGATTGGGCTGGTGTCAATGCCGCCAGACACCCAGCCACAAACGCCTGCGGAGGCACCAGACAGAGACCATTGGTATCGTCCTGCCACCAGAGCCAGTCCCCATGCATTACCTTGACAGCATAGCTATCGAGTCCCCCGGCAGCCTTGGCAGCAACAGAAGTACTAATCGTGTCACCCGCAGGCCCCGTGGCAATGAGGTATACTCCCTCCTGCAACCCGAAAGACGCCTGATCCGTCCAACTGGTCGGGTCGGCCAGACCATGCAGCAATGCAATGGCACAACCCTGCGCCTGCAGAGCATACATGCCCGTTCCAGACCCTGCACTCAGCCCAACAAATGCACTCGTACCGGGTGCCCCACCATCGCCACCACCCGCCAGTACAGCAGTCCCGGCAACGATTTCCGGAACAGTCGATGAAAGCGCAATGGAAATGATGGCGGTCGTATCAGCAACAACCGCAGCTTTCAGCGCCGGCCAGTCGACGCCACTATAGACAAACTGTCCAAGGGTTTTATGCGACACTGTCAGCGAAAAGCCGCTGCCGCTCGTTGCTGCCGACAGTGCGACAGTGATCGCATTCCCAGCAGTCCCGGTATACTTCGCGGCAATACCCACACCCGACAATGTCGCCGTCGACGCCGTATCTGCGCCGTCGGTCACCCGCACAACGCGGAAGTCTGACGCTCCCTGGAGAGCCGCAATATCGATTGCCAGGCCAGCATCTGTTTCCGTAGCCTGCTTGGGACCAAAATTGCGAAGATAGTCCGACATGGTGCCAACTACAGTCGGCGTGTTAACTGGTCCCCATCCGGCAGTCCCAACAATACCGATACGTCCCGTCGATACCCCAGTCAAAGTCAACGACTGCGGCTGCACAATCTGAACATACAGATTAGGCACCACCAGACTGGACGTATTCAAAGTCCCTGATTGATAAACTCTCGCCATTTAATCTCTATCGTTTCCAAAATCTAATAATTTTACGGGGACGCGAAGGTCTCACCCTGAACTCTTGCAGACGACCCCTCCTGGAGCACACCACCGAATCCGATCATCTGTCGCCCCGTCTGCGACTCGACCGTCTCGAAAGCGATGTCATAAGATAAATCGCGCCTGAAAACCGACTGTGCCTGCATGCCGTCACCGTCAACCGCACCGCGATAAATCATCAAAGCCGAGATGCCGTCACCGGTCTGCAGCCATTGATCCTTACTTAGTCCGACATCCAATATGTCAGACAAAGCATCGCGCACATCCATACGATCAGTCCAAACCGTCACACAAAACCGCTGTCTCTGTCTTCGTAGTATGCGCCTCATGTCAGCAGAACCACTCAACCGGACTGAGATAATATCTGCTCCGTCAACTCGCAAACTTGCGTCAGAAACAACACTCCCCTGTATTTGGGCTGCCAAAGCAGCAATAACATCCACTGGCGTATCACTCGGCTGAACTTCATAAGCATAGAACGCGTCGGAGGCACCATTCCCACGAGACTGCCCGATCTCAACACCAATAACACCAGAAGCAACACCCTCAGCCACCGATGAGACAGTAAGCACGCCCGCCGAAACACTTGCCATGATCGTCGGCAGCGTCATCAATCCAACCGACCACTGCTCCCCGATCGGCGACGGCAACTCCTCAAAATGCCCTTTTTCCAAGGATATTGTTATGTAGTCGTTGTTCTTTTTTACAGAATCCGGACCCAACATGTCTGTCGACAAAAGCCAGCCACGCTTAATAATCGTGTTGCGGCCGGTAACGGAAGTGGTTGCACCATCGGGGTAAATAATCGCCCCGCAACGTGCAACCAGCGCATCATAAATCGCTCCGATGCCACTCACAAATCAGACCTGCTGAACAGACAAGAGCGCCCGCCACCCAAACCTGGAAGTCTCCACTGTGTCCACCGTGTAAATAAGACCATCTTCTGACTCGACAGCCATGTAAGGGAGCAAAGCCACCCCCGGAATAGCCGCGGAATACAACGCAAACTCGCCAGGCGTGATCGCCCCCGGCGTTCCACTCTGACTGCGGTCGCCACGCGATTTCAGCATGATCGCGACGGGCCAGTCCGCTGCGACAACCGTTGCACTACCTGTCGAGGAAGCACTGCTTAAAACGGAAATCGTGTGATTACACTCGACGCACAAGAGCGGCGACAGACCATCGTTGCGACATACAACCCAAGTCCCGCTGGCACCAATCAGCAAGTCACCCGCCGCAATATCCGAACTACTGAACGCGGCGTAAGTATATGGATCGCCAGGTTGACTGCGCGCTCCCGACCGCAACGCTGGACTGTCAGACGCATACATCATTGCGGTGGCATACACAGTGTCGCGTGGTGTCAATGCACTCTCTGGACGATACTGCATGACCGGCAAACCCATTTTAGACGCTAAATGCGCCAACCCACCCGCCGTCAACGCGGCGGCCTTGGCATTGTCCACGATTTGACCCTTCGGATTTCCTTAACATGTATACTGCTTCAAACGACAATGCCCCCCCCTCTTCGAAGGCCGGGCCCATCGGGCACGCCGATAAACCGACACAGTTTTTGACGCCACATGAAAAACAAATCGCTGCGCTCCTGAATTTCATTGGCATTACGCGTCCAAGGCCCTGCAACCGCCGTATCAAGGCTCCCCGCCGCGCTTAGAATCCCGGTCTCCAGCGAATCCAGCTGGGAGAGATATACCCGCCCCTGAACATACTCGACACCCGACAGACCATTAAGCTTCCACTCCAGAGCGCCGTAGGCCGGAAAGCAGTACCATTCAGAAAAGCCTGCTCCAGCACTGCCAACAACCGGATATCCGCAATACCGCCGAATATCCGCCTTTTCACCATCCGTGAAAGGCGTATCCGAAGGCGATGTCGTCTCACTCACTCAAGACCTCCGATAGGGGAGGCGCCATCAGACGCCACCCCTCAGTTCGTGTCAGATCATGGCCCCATACGAGTCGGTACCGAGACTCTCGATCACCACGCCACGCTTCAAATACGAGTTCGTCGCGGTTGGAATAATCGACGAATCCGCTGTCATATCGGTCGGAAGTGCAAAACCTCCAATCCAGTACCACGACTGCGCAATAATCTGCTTGAGCCGATCAATTGGTTCCCGCGTGACCATCGCAACCGAATCTACCATCTCGATCAAAGCACGCTCAGTCTCGGGAATGTCCGAATGACCAGTCAACGCGCAGTCACCCTCAATAAGAGCACCCTGCCCCAACAAAAGCGCCCGGTGAATGGGACCAGCCCCAAGCGAAGCCTGCTGGGGAGCTTCCGTCGTCGGAATAAAGCGCACACCGAGCAGCTCGATAATCTGGCCGCCGCGATACTCCTCGCTGCCATACGCGCCGCGATACAGATATTTAAAGTCAGGATCGCGGAATAGACCCAGAAGCTGAATATCGTCCAGATAACAGTGATAGGCACCGTTAATCGTCGGGACGTTATTACGCCGCAGCGCGGCAACACCCGCCAGAACCGTCTGGATACCAAGCGTATCACCGACACCCGCAGCACTCCCCGCCTGCAGTGCCGCAGTCGTCGCACGGTTATTCGCCCGCAGAACCAGCGGCGCGGTTGAAGCAACAACCGCAGCTCCCACGGCACCGTCCGAAACGCTGACACTCTGACTAAACGTAAGAGCACCCGAAACGCCACCCGGCGCCGTCGAAATGTTCACTGCATCAGCAGCCACGCTCACAAGCGTATATACGCCCGCACCAACAGTGACCGTCATACCCTGGCTGCTCGACACCGAGACAACCTGACCAGACGCGTTAATCAGGTTCTGAAAGCCACGAACGTCGTCCACAGCAATCGTGGCGCCAGCGGCCTCGAGCGCCACAACTACGCGCGTGTTCCCACCAAGATAACCGCCAACGCCCCCCGGTGCACCGCCCAGCAGGGTGTTCCGTGCGATCCGATCGAGCGACTGCATCGCCTGCACACCATTTGTGTAGGCATTGGCAAGAAACTGCGACGCAATACCCACACCGGACGTCACCATATTCAGGTCGATCGTGTCGCCATACTGGCTGATGCCCAGCGTATACTGCTCGACCGACCAGGTGCTCGGTGTGAGACCATTATCGAAGTTGACATTATTCGCCGGGACCAGAGGAGACGTGACCGGCGCTTTCAGGCTCTTTCTCGTTTTCGTAAGAGTTTCGCCGATTGCATTCGGGAAAATTTCCCGGTCAGCCACCTGCCTGAAACCAAGACGAGACTGCAGGCCGTTCTGGAACTCTCGCGCAAGAAAGCCCTGCTGAATTGCCGACTGCAACTGCACGGGAAAATTATCAATAGCCATTAAATAACCTCAAATAAAATAGTATGCGATCAGGACGAAAGAAAACGCATCTTTCGAACTGCGTAATCATCGGCCGCTACCAGTCGAACGTCGGCTTCCGGAACGTCCCCTTGGCGCGGGGGCACCCCGCTCAAAATATCCGTGTCGTGAACCGGGCGACGACGTGAAAACAGATAAGGCTTGCTGTCCACAAGAGCGTCCAGCTGCGCGTTCAAAGCCGACTCGCGAGCCTTCGCGTCAGAATCGCCGTCGATCGGATTCAAAAATTTCTCAATATCGTCGGGATCGACAGCCCCCAAAATCGCGGCGCGGACGCGAATTTTTGACAGGACACTTTGCCGTTCTGCATCTTGTGTCACACGCAACTGCTCTGCCTCGGCAACCTCCAAGGCCGCTTGCGAAGCAGCGTAGGCCGTTGCCAAATCCTGAAATTCCGCACGCATTGCATCAATCTCTGAAGACGTATCTCCGACGTCGACAACCGGACCCTCGGTCTCGTTGATGGTAATATCCATTAATTAACCTATTATTTGTCGTAAAATAAAAATTCAAAAGACGAGGCAAACTTCGTCTACATGAGCTGTATTTTTAGTATCTGTGCCCAGCCAACTGAACCGCACCCTTGAATATTCTCGCCGCATGCTCGGTCGTCAAAAATTCAGCTACAACAGCCATCTGTAAAGACTCAGCAAGACTTTTCAATTCGTCGCTGTCCGCCTGAAACCATGGCGGCCAACGCAATCCTATTCGACCGGGGCACAGTGACTTTGCCGACCCACTGGACAGTCGAATTCCGTCTTTCAACCTATCGGAAAAAAGACAAGCCATCCTAAAGATCGGAATTAACCCTCCAGTTCCATAAGAATGTCGCAGTCGCTCCGCGAGCCAGATAAGCGGCTGATTCATCATCTCCAGCGCCCTGCCCGACGTCTGCCTTGACATGAGCTCTGTGTGCGACCGGTTACCGTGAAGCTGTTCCAGCACCAGCGCCCTCAATTCTCGATAATGCGCCAGAACCGCATTGGCCGAATTTCCGTTTATCTCGAGAAGCTTCGCATCCCCCTCCGGCGGCAACGTTAGTGCTGAAGCTGCACCACCTTCCCGCGCAACAGGACCCTGACCGAGGGCGCCTGTCTTCAACACCAGGGTTGGATCAGAGCTGTATTTAAGTCCGCGGCCTGCCTGCGAAAGCAGGTAATCAGCCTCGATAACAGTATCGATCGCACGCTCGAACGTGCACTCCCCATCTGGCTGATCGGCAGACATAAGCGATGTCAGATTGCGTATCCAGACGATCGGAACAAAGCCCAAATCATGCCTCAGGGTACGCGCCTGATCCACAACGCCGCCATCGTCCATCCCCTCAACTGCAGGCACGTAAATTTCGCATGCAGTCGTGGTCCAGCGACGCATCCAAATATAGCGCGCTCCTCGATCACCGGACGCAAGCTCATAGCCACGCTCCCTCAAAGCCTCTCCGCTCACGGTAAAGCGCTCAGTGACCGAACGAAGCTCACCCGTCACATCATCCCAGACGGGCGTCAGAAACGGCGTATCAAGCACGCTGAGCCGGGGCACACCCTGAGTAATTTCGAACAGGATCGCAACAGAGCCAATCGCACCGCGCGTCGCCGCTTCCATCATCAAGGCGCCAAGATTTACATCGGTCGCAAATGTCCGAAGCGCATCCTGCACCTCAGGATCCTCGACAACAACGTCCGGAAGATGACAATCCCCGAATAGCAAGGAAACTGCATCGTCAACAACTGTCCGGCAAAGATGCGTCCTGACTGACGGTCTTCGATTTTTCAGCGGTATATACTCGCCCGCGCCACTTCGTTCTTTCGAGAACGGGTACGGCAACTGATCGTACTGCCGTCCTTCCAACACGCGCCGCAGCGCGGCAAGCCTGCGCCCCCTTACCGAGGCAACGGGATCCTCAGGAAACCCGGCACTCAGTGATTTCCAGTCCATAATGACCTCATCGTTCAAATGACAACGGCCTAGGGGACCAACCGTTGATAACTCCACCCGGATTTGCGGACATAAGTTCCGTTAATCCCCATACCAGCGCGTCGGCACGGTCGGGTGAGCCCGCCCCCGAATACCCGGAGACCGAGAAATTCATCATTTGATCCTCAACTTTCGTAAGGTTCCCATGATGAGTGACACGGCCGCGCTCGTACAGCGCTGCTACCGGCTCCGCACGTGCAACTTTCCCTCGAGAGGCACTGACTAATTTGACAGGCACCATTGCACCAGCTGCGCGAATATTCGCTTCGACCAGTGCTCCACCGAAATTTTTCTCCGCCACGATCATCTCAGCGTCCCAACGCTCAGCTGCGTTCACAACGACCCGCCCCCAACCCGCCGGACTTTCACGTAGTGACAAGTCTTCAAGAACATGAAAGTTTTTATCGTGATCTATGCCACACACCACGATACCAACTTCATCAGACTTTTGATCACTCGCAGCCGAGACGCCGGAAGGGTCGACGGCGACAATGACTCGCCCCATCTTCCGTCGAATTTCCAAAATATCGTTCCTGCTGATGTCTCTTTTTCGAATGAATCTATCTCGAGTCCAAAGCATATCCGCTTCTTCAACTGCATATTCGCCATCAAGAAAGCGCCTTCGCTCTCTCTCAGGCAAACCACAAAGTTGATCAAAATACGCAGGCGGCAAATGAACCCGATTTTCAATCGGATTTAAGACCATCGTCGCAAAGGATAGCGGTCGTGATAATGCCCCCCCCGAAACCGGATCAATTTTTTGCTCAAAAATTTTATATAGCCAATGCGAAGGGCTTGGTGGATTGGCATCGATATATTCTTTCAACACGAGCGACGTTTTTTGCGCCAATCTGGTCAGCAACATATTCCGAGACTCGCAGGAAACCTGGCTCGCCTCGTTTATGTATAAAGTCGAGAATTCGTGCCCCAAGACCTTCTCAGTACGCTCGCGACTGTCGAGCCCGCCAAACAGTATCGTTGAACCATTCGGGAAGAGAACAGTGTCCTCCGACTTGTTAAGTTTGTAAGGTAAATCAGGAAAACATAGCTTCATGACTCCCGGGAAGCTTTCCCCAAGGAGTGTCGCTCTCGCCGCCGTCAGAGTTTGCCGAAAAATTCCATGCCGACTTTCGGGTGCCTTGAGCGCCCGAATAATAATCGAACGCAACAGAATGACGGTCTTTCCCGACCTCGATCCTCCGCGCAAAAATATGTGCGTCGCCGGACCTGAAAGAAGTTTGACAGCGTTCCTCTGACCTTCGTTGGGCTCAAAGATTGCTTTCATCTTCCGAAATCACAATTTTAATATGCGATCCAGCTGACTCATCCACAGAAACATCACACATATTTTGATTCTTAATCAAAAACATCATGAGTGAATCGCTATATTTTTTTTTCACGATTACGTCGCCCGTCTGCGGATCTACGACAACCTTCCCCGCATAGACAATTGGCTCTTCGTATCCTTCCGTCGCCCTTCTACGAGCTTCCGAAATTAACGCCTCCTTCGCTTCGTGCTCAGCCTCTCGCCAAGCCGCAGCGAAGTCCTCATTCTGCTTCCGTTCAGCATAAACGTCGGAGCGTGAGATACCGGATTTTTTCGCGGAGACAGAGACATTTCCAGTTTCAGACAAACACGTGAGAAATACGGAGAGCTTTCTCTTACTTAAAGTACTTGCCACATCCCTCTCTTTTAAAAGCTCAAATTAAAAACCGACTTTTATAGGCATCATCGTGGCATCACCCACGATCTGGCATATCCTCTTGATCCACTACGAATTGCCAATTCGCACGTTCTACGCGCCTGCTCTCGCAAAACTTCAGATCGAATCCGCGATGTTAAATTTTGCGAAAAAATTCCGACTTTTTTTAACCTGGAAATCTGAAAGATTCCCGGTACACACCTGATTTTTATATTCGCATTTTTCAGATTTGCCTCAATCATTTCACACCAGGCAGGGGTCAGGTCAGCCCTGTGTCTGATATCTTCAGTGGAGACAAGCGGGCACAGTACGCACTGCTCACCGCTCACCTCCAGCAACACCATGAACCGGCGCCCAACAGTTACGATGTCGCCAGAACGAAAAGCACACTCGTCAGAATGCATCTGAATTTCCAAATAAAAAAGGCCGCCCGAAGGCGACCTTAAGTGAAAATTTTGGGATTATGAAGATATATATGACTAAACTGCGCGCAGACGACAAGAGGTTTTTTATCAGGCTGGAGATTTTTTTTGACCACGGTAGTACGAAGCCAGCTGCTCCAAAATTAACGCACATTGAGCCGAGACCTTCATCCGGGCGCGTGCTTCGGAAAGTTTCGGAAATAGAGTCCGCGCCATTGCTGAAAATGATTTCTCTTCAACCAACATCAGTTGTAGGCGTAGATGAACGCACATTCCTAGTGTTTCTCTAACTTTCGTTATTCTCAAAGATGCTTTTCCACGGCCCAGCATCCAGGTGTGAACGTCGCCCTTTTCGGAACTTTGAACAGGAAGTGTGTGATCAAACGTCCCAAATCGTGCGTAAAGAAAGTCTCGCTGCCACCGCATAGCCGCCTCACGCTCATCGTCGCCGATGTCTCCCGACTCATACAAAGCCGCCAGCGTCGAAATTACACGCGCCACGCCGGCTCGTGTTTCAAAATCTCCATGCTGACGCCTCTCAAAAGTGGGAAGCAGGCCTGTGACCGCGCAAGCCGGGGCCGTCAATTCGTCAGCAAATGTTACCAGAGTCATCTTTCTGAGGCCTCTCCGAGACAAATCTAAAAATGCAATAATCAAATGTTAGATAAAAACAACCATTTTAAGTTAGTATGCGAAGTATATATTTTTAATACTGAAAAATAAGCGATTTAAATGGATATTCTACCGTGTATGATCACAATGAAACTTGTGGAGTGTTCTATAATAATATTTTGTTACTAATAGAAATTTTCATGCACAAAGATCGAACCACAAAGTGCTCGAACTTCAGGAAGATTGATACGCACCTGTTCTATTCAGAAGGAAATATTTTCCCTCCAGCTTTAAACTCGGCCCCCTCAACCGGTGCCATAATTATGGCAAAATGCCACAACGTCAATCAGTGAAACACATCTTTCGTCTTAAAACGGCGGTACTCGGGCTACTTCAATGGCAAAAATCAAAAGATCTGAAGACCTTAAAGCCGTCCAGGAAATCATCGGTAAGCGAATCGGCCACATGCGCGAACTCATTGTACCAAATCAGAGCGAGTGCGCGCGCCTTCTCGGCGTCGATGCTTCAACGCTGAACAAGATCGAAAAAGGCGATCGTGCCCCCAACGTTTTCATCATAATCGAATTGTCGAATATCCTGGAAGTCTCTACCGACTTCCTGCTGAAAGGCCTCGTGGACCTGAACTCAAAGAACGAGTTCGCCGCCTATAATGCGACATCAGTTCCCGAACTAACACTGAAGTAAATGCTGCAATGACTAAAACGATGTGTCAGGAGACCTTAATGCGTCTCCAAGCCCGCCAGCATGCGTCTTCACTTACATGAGCCGCGCGCAGCCATCAATACATTATTCATGATCGTCAGGGTATAAGTGGTGCCCCCAGTAGGATTTGAACCCACGACCTACCGCTTACAAGGCGGTTGCTCTACCACTGAGCTATAAGGGCAACGCGTCTCTCTAATCAGAAAAACCGCGCCCTGTCCACCGCTCAGGCACCACTATTGTATCGTGCTGCCTGCCACTAATTCGTCCACAGCACTGGGCTCAGACCCGGTCTCGGCCATCGTCCCGACACGTCCCACGGGCTGATTCTGATAATACGCCTCAGCGACTCGAATCGGCAGCAAATCCATAAAGCGGGATCCAGCAACCAGCCACCGTGGAAAAACCACACGCCGCTTGCGTTGCGTCACTCCCCGCAAAATCGAAGTCACTGCCGCGTCAACGCTCACCAGACCGGGCATCGGAAATCGATTGCCCGCTACCATCGGCGTGTCGACAAAACCGCAGCACACACTCGTCAGAAACACGCCCTGCGCCCGGACAGCCGCACCCGTCGCGACCATGAATCGATCAACCGCCGCCTTCGAAGCACAATAAGCTGGCGTCGAAGGATAGGAAACAAACCCAGCGACCGATGCGATCGCGCAGATATGCCCCCGCGCGCCATCCACACCGCGCTGCCCTCGCATCACCTCCAAAGCAGGCAGTACAGTATTGACCACACCATCCACATTCGTCGCCATGATCCGGCGAACCTGCCCGGCATCCTCTTCAACGCCATACGCCCCAACCCGCGTGCCGCCGGTAATCCCCGCACACGCGAATACGACATCAAGCCGGTCAATGCCGGTAATCCAGCGCGTCATACCATCCGCATCACGCACATCCTGACGACACACCTCAACGCGCGCACCCACCTCTGCGCATCGCCGCTCGACGTCCGCCAGACGCAAAGTGTCCCTGCCTCCAAGGAATAAAGTTCGGCCCGGTGCCGCCAAACGAAGAGCCAAAGCCCGTCCAATTCCAGACGACGCCCCAGTAATAAGAATACGATCCAGTCTCATATCGCCGCACTAGACAACAGGCCCCGCCCCGAAGCAACGCGCCCCGCCCACTTGCCCCTTGCGAGCGCATTGCCCCCCGTGCCAACAAGTCGCCACAGGCGCGCCGAACCGCCATTGGCGCATCCATCGACCCGGAGACAGAAACCGTGGCAAAAGCTGCCCCTTCCGCCGATACTATCGCCCGCCGCGGCGTCTGTTTCGTCCTCTCGGCCCCATCGGGCGCGGGTAAATCCACCATCGCCAACGCCCTGCGCGCCGCTGAACCCAGAGTGCGCCACTCCGTGTCCGTCACCACCCGGCAACCGCGCCCCGGCGAAGTGGAAGGCGTGCACTATTATTTCCGCTCCATGGAACAGTTCGAAGCAATGGCAGCCGCAGGCGAGCTGCTCGAATGGGCCATCGTCTTCGGTCGTGGCTACGGCACCCCGCGCGCACCGGTCGAGGCCGCACTCCAGGCAGGGCTCGACATGATCTTCGACATCGACTGGCAAGGACATCGCCAGATGCGTCAGGCGCTCCCGAACGATGTCGTCAGCCTCTTCGTCCTGCCCCCATCGCTGCAGGAGCTTGAACGCCGCCTCACGTCCCGCGCCTCGGATGCCAGCGAAGAAATCGCTCATAGAATGGCAGCCGCCCGAAACGAAATCTCCCACTGGCAGGAATTCGATCACGTGGTCATCAACGACGACCTCGATCAGGCCATCGCGAACGCCCGCTCCATCCTGACCGCGGCCCGTCTCGCAACCCCCCGCCGCATCGGCCTCACTGATTTCGTTAGCAGCTTCAGCAGCTAAATCTGACAAAAAAAGCCGCCCCGTTGATCCCACGGGGCGGCCTGCAGTCAGCACGTTGTTCTATTAAATCAGAACAGTTCGATGTGGCTCTTGAAACCAATGACCACAGTGTCCTTCAGCGCAGCCTGACCGCCCGGACGGAAGTAGTACTGGAAATCCGGTGCCAACGTCACACCACGGATAATGTGGATCTGATAGTTCGCTTCCAGCACCATCTCGTAAGTCTGCGGTCCATAAGCACCATTCAGCAACTGTCCCGGCTGCACACCCTGCTCCAGCTGAATTTCCTGAGTTTTCGCCGCCAGCGCCGAAGCACGGACATAAGCAAAGTTCAGACCTGCACCATCCATCGGACGCGCCGCCCAGAAACCACGGGCCAGGAAGCCTGACTCATATTCCTGCGAACGCATCGATGTCTTGTCATCGTTATAATAGAAACCACCAAGATAGGTGATGCCAGCATCAGGCGTGCCACCCTTGAAGTGGTAGAGCATCTGATCAACCAGCGCCCAAGCCGCGTTGGCACCGTGATCTGTCCGCGGCGCAAGACCGGTCAACGCGTAAGGGTTGCCGTTCCCGTCATGGAACACATCGGTATGGTCGATGGTATCACGCGTATAGCCCAGCTTGTAGTGGCCAGGCAGCGTGCCATGACCAAACACCGGCTCCCAACCGATTTCCACAGGGATCGCTTCGCCGTTGATGTCGGCACCGTTCAGCTTGAAGCCCGTACGATACTGGGTATTGCCGTAAATACCCGCCTGGCTGAAATACACACCCGTCTGGATATAGGTATGCGTCGTAGGCCGGAACCGGAAACGCGCGCTCCATACAGAATCAGGATAAGACGAATGCGACGTGTTGTCCGAAGATGCCTTCGGATTTCCGCAGAACGCATTGTTCTGGAAGTTGCAGTAAAGTGGGTTGGACGAGAAATCGTTCAGGAAAGGAATACGCCCAGCCGCAACATCGAACCGGCCGTGCCACAACGTCTCTTCACCGTAAGCATAGACAAGATGCACGACCACGTTGCCGCCAGCACCATAGATTTCCTGGCTGGGCAGCATGTTGTCACCGAACATTCGGCTGGCAGGAATGCCATAACGCCCGACAACCAGCGCATGCGTGCTGAAACCGCGAACGCCGGCAAGGCGCTCCCAGTCGATATCATTCTCAAACGCATACTGACCCGCGTTCGAACTGCCCTTACGCAAGCCATAACCCTTGGCAACCGAACCCACGTTCGCCGAAAATTCGTCCGTGTTGTCCAGCAAAAACGCAACGCCACGGTCGCGCAGCCACGTGTTCCAACCGAACGGATCGGTCAGGATCGCTTCGGGACGCGGCAATGGCGGCACCGAACTGCCGCCGAAATTCGTCGCGTTAAGAGGTGTCGACACCCGAACGCTCGGGTTCAACGAGGTCTGAGCCTCAGCCGAACCCGCGATCGCCAGAAGCGCCACACCTGCAAAAGCCGTGCACGCCAAGGCACGCGTCTTGACGCTTGCCGAAAAGCTGTTTTTTTTCATCGCTTTGTTTGTTCTTTTTTGTTTGAGCGTGGACACCATACGTGCCTTCTCGACAGCGTGATCAGTAAAAGCAGGCCCTCAAAAACACCGGACGATCTGGTTTACCAGCGCACGTGCGGCTTACGCGCGGTATACTGTGTTCCGAACGACAATTTGAAACCTCGAACTGCCCGCTTTTCTGTGTCGTAGCGCACATTGTTTTATTCTTCTTGCTTCTTGGGCCACTTCCCGAACCGTTCCGGATCAGCAGCCAACCGCTCTTGTGGCGGTAACTTTCTTTCTAAATGATATTTAATGTAGGTATAGACACTAAATTGAGAGCAACGAGGGAGAGCGCGCGGCTGTGCTTTTTCCGCATCACTCCCCCCCACGTCAAAAGCCGAAAACCTCAGCCCTTCGCCGCCTCCAGCGAAGACTTGATGATCTCAGCAGCAGCTTCCTTGTCAGCCCAGCCGGTCACCTTCACCCACTTGCCCTTCTCCAGATCCTTGTAGTGCGTGAAGAAATGCTCGATCGCCTGCACCGTAATCGGCGGCAGATCGTCAATCGACTGCACGTGCGAGAACTGCGGATGGATCTTGTCATGCGGCACGCAGATGATCTTCTCGTCCTGCCCGCTCTCGTCCTCCATCTTCAGCATGCCGATCGGGCGGCAGCGAATGACGGAACCCGGAAAGATCGCCGCCGGGGCCAGAACCAGCGCATCGGCCGGATCGCCGTCAGCGGCCAGCGTGCCGGGAATGAAACCGTAAGCCGCCGGGTAAGCCATCGGGGTAAAGACGAAACGATCAACCACAAGGGCGCCGCTGTCCTTGTCCACTTCATACTTGACCGAAGACCCCTCGGGGATTTCGATCACGACATTGATGTCGTACGGCACGTCCTTACCGGGCGAAATCTTCGAAACATCCATAATACCTGCTCCTGTCAGAAAACCACGCCGACAACCTATCGGCGGCCAGAGACGTTGCCAATCCATCCTCCCCAACGACGCATAAAAAGCCGTGCCACGCCGATCTCCGCCGCCGATGCCGCCCTTTGCATCTTGCCAAAACACCCAACTTGCGCGAGATCAGGGGCAGCCTGCGCGCCCGTAGCTCAATTGGTTAGAGCGGGCCGCTCATAACGGCTTGGTTGCGGGTTCAAGTCCTGCCGGGCGCAGGTTCATGGATCGTGCCGCTTAACCAAAGCCGCGTCACCCGCCCAGCTATCGCCCACCCGGATTTTGCCAGAGGAACCTGACATGGCCGCTTATCAATATGTTTACGTCATGAAGGACCTCACAAAGGCTTACCCAGGTGGCCGTGAAGTCTTCAAAGGCATCACTCTCTCCTTCCTGCCAGGCGTGAAAATCGGCGTACTCGGCGTCAACGGCGCGGGTAAATCGACCCTGCTCAAGATCATCGCCGGGATCGAAAAGGAATATGGCGGCGAAGCATGGGCCGCCGAAGGCGTGACAATCGGATACCTCGAACAGGAACCGAAACTCGACGAAACCCTGACCGTCGGCCAGAACGTCGCGCTGGGCTTCGGTGCCCTGAAAACCGCCGTCGATCGCTTCAACGAGATTTCCATGAAGTTCGCCGAACCCATGGACGACGACGAAATGAACGCGCTTCTGGCCGAACAGGCCGAGCTTCAGGGCACGATCGACGCGGGCGACGGCTGGGATCTCGAACGCAGAACCGAAATCGCACTCGACGCCCTGCGCTGCCCACCCGCCGACAGCCCTGTGGACAAACTCTCGGGTGGTGAGCGCCGCCGCGTCGCGCTGTGCCGCCTCCTGCTCGAAAAGCCCGACATCCTGCTGCTCGACGAACCGACCAACCATCTCGATGCCGAAAGCGTCGCGTGGCTTGAGCGGACGCTGCGTGACTACGAAGGCACCGTCATGGTCATCACCCATGACCGCTACTTCCTCGACAACGTCACCAACTGGATCCTCGAAATCGAACGCGGACGCGGCCTGCCCTTCCAAGGCAACTACTCCTCGTGGCTGGAACAGAAGCGCAAGCGCCTGTCGCAGGAGGAAAAGGAAGAAAGCGCCCGCCAGCGCGCCCTTGCCGCCGAACAGGAATGGATCGCCTCCAGCCCGAAGGCCCGCCAGACCAAGAGCAAGTCCCGAATCGCGAAATACGAGGAAATGCTGGCCGCCTCGGCCGAACGTGCCGGCGGCACCGCAGACATCGTCATCACCCCCGGCCCACGCCTCGGCGGCACCGTCATCAACGCAGAGGGCCTGAAGAAAGGCTTCGGCGATCATCTGTTGATCGACGGTCTGGACTTCAAGCTGCCGCCCGGCGGCATTGTCGGCGTGATCGGCCCCAACGGCGCGGGCAAATCCACGCTGTTCAAAATGATCATGGGACAGGAACAGCCCGACGAAGGCGCACTCAAGGTCGGTGAGACCGTCAAGCTCGGTTACGTCGATCAGTCCCGCAACGCGCTCGATGACAACAAGAACGTCTGGGAAGAAATCTCCGGCGGCACCGACGTCATCTACCTGGGCAAACGCGCCGTGCCGTCACGCGCCTATGTCGGTGCCTTCAACTTCAAAGGCGCCGATCAGCAGAAGAAGGTCGGCATCCTGTCGGGTGGTGAGCGCAACCGCGTTCATCTCGCGAAGATGCTCCGTCAGGAAAGCAACGTCATCCTGCTCGACGAACCGACCAACGATCTGGACGTCGATACCCTGCGCGCCCTCGAAGACGCGCTGGCCGAGTTCGCAGGCTGCGCGGTGATCATCAGCCATGATCGCTGGTTCCTCGATCGCCTCGCAACACATATCCTGGCCTTCGAAGGCGACAGCCACGTGGAATGGTTCGAAGGAAACTTCCAGGCCTATGAAGAGGACAAGCGACGACGCCTCGGCCCCGATGCAACCGAACCTGGTCGCATCAAATACCGTCCCCTCGCACGCTGACACCACCCCATGGCGGTGCCTGACGACCGGGATCATCTGACATGATGATCCCGGCCCGACAGATTCGCACCGCCCGCCTGATCGTCTCACCCGTCACATGGCGAGACATCGAAGATGTCGCTGCCCTGAAAGCCGACGCCGGCGCGTTCGGCCTTATGCTGGGCGGCGTCCGAAACCGCACTCAAGCCGAAGCCGATATGGCAGACGATCTGTCTTTCTGGGCACGTCGACGCATCGGCATGTTCACGATCCGGGAAAACGGGAAATTCGTCGGCATCACCGGCCTGCACGAACGCCCCGATGGACGAGGGATCGGCCTTCGCTTCGCCCTGTGGCCGTGGGCGACCGGCCGCGGAATCGCAAGAGAGGCTGCGGGTGCAGTCCTCACTTATGCTCATGACGAAGGGGAAAAGCGCATCGTCGCCGTTGCGCGAGAGACGAACATTGCGTCCCGGACGATCCTCGGCGGGATCGGCATGCGGCCATGCGGCTCATTTGTGCGCGACGGCCACACCATGATCGTTTTCGAAAGCGTGCGTGCCTGAGCCTCGGGGTGAGGCTCAGGCAACAGTATCGGCTTTAATCAGCTATGCGAGACCTGACGCTGCAGTGCCTTGAGCAGCGCATCAACCTGACCGCCGTGCTGGGCAATGAAGCTCGCATAATCGCCGCGCTGCGTCAGACGCAGGCTCGCGCCCTCGCCCTTCAGATCGACAACCTTCGGCGTACCAGAAGCCGAGCTGATCTCAAGCTGCACGTTGGCAGGCGGATTGCCGGGACGGATGATCGTGCCGTCCACAACCTCGTCACCTTCGACTTTAGTCGTGCCGCCAATGGTGAAAGAAACGCCCTGATAGTCGCCAACCATGCGCTCAGACACGGCGTTGAGCATCACCTGCTGGAACAGCTTCAGATATTCGGTGCGCTGCTCGGGTGTCGCTACCTTCCAGTAACGCCCCAGGCAATACCGGCCGATCGCATCGACATCGATATTTTCCTGGATCAGCGGAACCAGTGCCGCCTTTTTCTGGGCTACCGAATCCTTGCTGTTGATCACGGCAACCAGTTCGGTGCCAAAATGCTGCACGAAGTCATGGGCAGACTGCCCCTGTGCAAACGCGGAAGACGCAAAGCTGCCGGATGCGGCAACACCCATCATCGCCAGGGCAAATGCCCGGCGACGCAGAGCGACATGGCGTGAAAGAGAAAAAACCATCGTTGGTCGTCCTGCCTCAGTTGTACCAGTCGGGCACTGTCGCCCGATGATCGTTCCGGATCGCTTCGGCCTGAGCCTTGCGCTGCTGCTGATAAGCACTCCGAATGAACGCATACGGGTCAAGCGCGTCACGCTGCACCTGATCGAACGCATCAATCGAATTGGCCGCTCCGTTCACGACACCTACGATATTATAGGCCCAGTTGAACGTCAGCAAACCATAGCCACGCGGGACATAATTCAGCGGAGAAACCGCCGTATTCAGCCCATACCCAGCCGAGTCACGAAAGGACGACGGACCAAGCCCGGGCAAGAACAGATACGGCCCCGAGGGCACGCCCCAGTTGGCCAGCGTCAGGCCAGCATCATTGTCATGATGCGGATAGCCGAGCGTCTTCGCAACGTCGATCAGACCGCCGATACCAACCGTCACATTGACCGTCCAACGCACGAAGCTATCACCGGCGCGACGCGGCCGACCGGCACCCACATCGTTAAAGAACACCGCAGGCTCGCCCCACGTCTGGGTCAGATTGCCCAAAGACGTGCGGACCACCTTCGGCACGGCCCAGATATAGGCCTTTCCAACCGGCCGGAACGCATATTTGTAGATCGCCATGTTGACGCCATACATCTTGCGATTCAGCGGCTCATACTTGTCATTGGCCTCACGATAATCAGCCAGAGCATCCGGGTCAGTCGGCTTGGGGGCGGTAATCGGCCCGCAGGCTCCCAGCCCAACAACACCAAGACCAATGAACGCGCGCATGACGCCACGTCCTATACCCTGGGGGGAAGGCTTGTTTTTCTTCGGGGTTTCAGCGCGCATCCTAGTCCTCAACGGCTGTACGGTCGGACCACAGCGGGAAAGCCCCGAAGCAGCCGTTCTACTTCATCAGGATCGTCGCCGAAGCGACACTTCCACTTCTGTAGCATGTGCGCGCCAGTTCGCAATCCATTCACGCCGCACTGCGTCACCCACGTGTCACATACGTGACCCGACAGCGACACTGTTACGGGCGATTTCAGAGCCTGCGGTCTTTCTTGATCCGGTCCCACGCCGCGTTGATCCGGGCAATCCGGGCCGTGGCATGGTCGCGCTCCCTGTCGGAGGCCCCACGCGCCATCAGGATGTCCGGGTGATGCTCACGCACCAGTTGGCGCCACGCCAGACGTACCGACTCGTCAGACGCATCCCGCGTCAACCCGAGTTCCAGATACGCATCGGTCTCGTCCACCGTCGGGCGCGCACCACCATGCTCCGCCCGATCCCACGCGCCGGGACTAAGGCCAAAGGCAGCATGCACCCGGTCCAAAAATCCACGCTCCCGCGCGTTAATCGTCCCGTCCGGCGAATCGGCACGCGCAATCCCGAACAACACGACCAGCAAATCCTCAAGCGGTTGCCGGTCGTCGGTATAGGCACGCCCCAGTTCGGTCGCGAACATCGCGAAATCGTCCGTCCGGTTGCGCGCCTGATCGAACAGCCGCCCGATCTCGGCAACATTTTCCCGCGGAATCTGGAAACGCGCCTTGAAGGCATCGATCTCCGCCCGGTTAACCGGACCGTCGATCCGGGCCAGCTTGGCCGATAACATCACCAAAGACAGGGCATAAAGCTGCTCGCGCTTGCCCAAGGCCGCCGCGACCTTGGCTGCCATCAGCGCCGCAGCCCCCGTCGGATCAGGCGACTTGCGCGAAGGCCAACCATCCCGCCACCCGCCCGGAGGCGACTCCAGCAGTGTCCCGTTGTCAGCCGCATGCCCCAACGCCGCTCCGACAACGGCACCAACGCCGCCGCCCATCGCGAACCCTACGGCACCGCCGAAAAATTTTCCCCACATCGCCATGAAAACGACCCTACTCCGGTCCGTCGCCTTCCCCAAGTCCTGCGTGTCGTCCCGCAGCAACCCATTGTAACGCCGCCACCCGCAACGCCGACGCCAGGGGCCGCTCCGGCGCACGCGCCGCATCGGCATCGGCAATCAGCGCCGCCAACGAAACACCCTTCGCGGTCGCCATACCCTCCAGCACACGCCAGAACTCAGGCTCCAGCGCCACGCTGGTACGATGTCCCAACAGCATAAGGCTGCGCTTGCGAAGCGCACTCATGCGTCCGTGCCCAGACGCTCAACCGCCCACAACGCCGCTTCGGCAACGACAGGATCGGCGTCGCCCGTCAGACCAGCCGCCACATCCCGCAGTTCCGGGCGTCCCGAATTCCCGATCGCCACCAGCACATTGCGCACAAATCGATCCCGCCCGATCCGCTTGATCGGCGAACCCGAAAACATCGTCCGAAAACCCGCATCGTCCAGCCGCGCCAACACCGCCAGTTCAGGCGCGCGCAAATCCGCGCGCCCATGCAACTTCATATGCCGCGACTCGGCTGCGAACCGATTCCACGGGCATACAGCCAGACAATCGTCACAGCCATAAATCCGGTTCCCCATGGCCGCGCGAAACTCATGCGGGATCGGTCCGGCGTGCTCGATCGTCAGATAGGAAATGCACCGCCGCGCATCCATGCGATACGGCGCCGGGAAGGCATCCGTCGGGCAAGCCTGCAAACACCGCACGCAAGAACCGCACCCCCCCGCGACCGGCTCCGACGGTGCCAGTTGCAACGTCGTGTAGATCTCACCCAGAAACAGCCAGCTTCCGTGCACACGCGACACCAGATTGGTATGTTTGCCCTGCCAACCCAGCCGCGCCTGCTCGGCCAATGGCTTTTCCATCACCGGCGCGGTGTCCACGAACACCTTGACCCCAACCTCGCCCTGCGCCTCGCCCGCCTTGACCACGAACTGGGCCAGATGCTTAAGCATCCCCTTGACCACATCGTGGTAGTCGCGATTACGCGCATAAACCGAGATATTGCCGCATTCCGCATGCCCCAGCGTCGCCAGCGGATCTCCGTCCGGCGCATAAGACAGCCCCAGCGCAATGACGCTGCGTGCCTCGGGCCACAGGACCTGCGGATCGCCCCGCATCTCGGTCCGCTCGGCAAGCCATCCCATCGTGCCGTGCTGGCCAGCAGCAAGAAAATCAGCCAGCCGCGCCCGCGCCTCCGGCCCCAGCGACGCCGCACAGAACCCGACCGCATCGAACCCAAGCGCCATCGCCCGATCGCGGATCGCATCCTCCAGCCCCGGACGCCGCTTCTTCTCGGTCACGGCACCGGCGGTATGTCAGGATAGGGCATCTCGTCCGGCGACCAGTCCTCCGACGCCCAACCCGCACGCAACTCTGCCGCATGCGCGTCCAGAGTGCCCGCCACGATCGCCGCGCGAATGCCCCGCATCAACCGCTGATAATACGCCAGATTATGCCACGTCAGCAGCATCGGGCCGAGCATCTCATCCGTGCGGAACAGATGATGCAGATACGCCCGGTCATGCCGCGAACAGGCCGGGCAGTCGCAATGCGGCGATAAAGGACGTGTATCCGCCCCATGCCGCGCATTGCGCATGTTCAGCGTCCCGCGCTCGGTATAGGCACGCCCCGTCCGCCCCGCCCGCGTCGGCATCACGCAATCGAACATGTCGATGCCCCGCTGCACCGCACCCAGCAGATCGTCAGGCGTGCCAACCCCCATCAGATAACGCGGCGCGCCCTCCGGCATGGCCGGGACCGTGGTATCGAGCGTCGCGAACATCAGTTCCTGCCCCTCGCCCACTGCAAGGCCACCAACGGCATAGCCCTCGAACCCGATATCGGTCAGCGCCCTGACGCTTTCCGCCCGCAACTCAGCCTCCGTGCCACCCTGGACAATCCCGAACTGGCCATAACCCTCACGCGCCACGAACGCCTCGCGCGACCGCGCCGCCCACTTCATCGAAAGCCGCATCGACTTGGCAATGGTCTCGGTCTCGGCAGGCAAGGCCGGGCATTCGTCGAAGCACATGGTGATGGTCGCATCGAGAGCATGCTGAATGTCGGTCGAACGCTCAGGCGTCAGCCGATGCTTCGAACCGTCGATGTGCGACGCAAACGTCACCCCGTCCGCATCGAGTTTCCGTAACGCGCCGAGCGACATGACCTGAAACCCGCCCGAATCGGTCAGGATCGGCCCCTTCCAGTCCATGAACCGATGCAAACCGCCCAATTGACGCACCTTCTCCGCCCCAGGCCGCAACATCAGGTGATAGGTGTTGCCCAACACAATGCCCGCCCCGGTCGAACGCACCGCGTCCATGGTCATCGCCTTGACCGTGCCGACCGTGCCGACCGGCATGAAGGTCGGCGTCGGCACCACACCATGTGCGGTATGCAGATGCCCTGCCCGTGCGCGACCCTGCGTCGCCTCGGCGCGCCAGTAAAATCCACTCATTGGCCCGACCGATCCAGAAGACATGCATCACCGTAAGAATAAAACCGATAGTCCGAACCGATTGCGTGGTCATACGCCGCCCGCATCCGATCCTTGCCCGCAAACGCGCTCACCAACATGAACAGCGTCGATTTCGGCAGATGAAAATTCGTCATCAACACGTCGACGGCCCGGAAACGGAAACCGGGGGTGATGAAAATCGCCGTCTCGCCATCGAACGGGTGAACAACCCCATCCTCATCCACCGCACTTTCCAGCAGCCGCAGCGTCGTGGTTCCGACAGCCACAATCCGCCCCCCGCGCCGACGCGCCGCATTGATGGCCGAAGCCACCTCCGGCGTGACGATCCCGCGCTCGGCATGCATCCGATGTTCACTGATCTTCTCAGACCGCATCGGCAGGAATGTTCCCGCCCCGACGTGCAGCGTCAGCGTCTGCCGGTGCACCCCGCGCCGATCCAGTGCCGCCATCAAGTCCGGCGTGAAATGCAATCCCGCAGTGGGTGCTGCCACAGCACCACGGTGCTGCGAGAAGATGGTGCGGTAATCCTCCGCATCCTGCGCCGTCGGTCCCTCCGGTCGCTCGATATATGGCGGCAGGGCCAGCGCACCCACCTCCGCCAGAAACGCATCGAACGCCGCCCCTTCGACACTGAAGCGCAGGACGACATCACCCGCATCGCCGCGCGACATCACCTCGGCCGTCACCGGCACGCCGGCGAAAGTCAGGATATCGCCCACACGCAGCCGCCGCGCATTGCGCGCCAGCACGTGCCAGTTCCCGTCCCCCAACGCCCTGTCCAGTGTAATCCCGATCCGCGCCACGCCCCGCTGCGCCGCGAGTTGCGCCGGAATCACTTCCGTGTCGTTTGCCACCAGCAGATCGCCGGGCCGCAAAAAATCGGGCAAATCCCGCACGGTATGGTCTGAAAAAGCAGCGTCCCCGGTGGGAACACGCAGCAGACGCGCCGAATCGCGCGGGCGGGCGGGCTCAACCGCCACCAGACGGTCGGGCAGGTCGAAATCGAAATCGGAAGCAAGGTCGCTCATAGGCCGTCCGTTTACGGCAAATCCCCACCGCAACGCCAGCGTTTCGCTGACCATCCGGAACAAGGCCCGGGTGCTGTCGGGGTCAGGCAGATGACGTCAACAGGAACGCCAGGCCCCGACAGGTTTCAAAAGCGCGCCTGAAGAACATCCCGGACACCGTACCGTCGGCTCGAAACAGCACGAACGCCACGCAATTGGACACGAGCGCCATCCTTTCGCACAATCACGTCATACGTTGTGACAACACAGGAAAGCATCATGTCCTACGCCGCCCTCGACGCCGCCCGCATCAGCAAGGCCGCCCAGTCCGCCCTGAGCGTTCTCAACAGCGCACAGGAAACCTCCGAAGCCCACAGCCGCAAGGTCATCATGGTCGAACGGATCGGCGCGTTGGCGCAGGCCGCCGCCGAATCGCCCAACGGTGGCAGCGTCATCACCCTGACGTCAGAAGAATTCTGGCTCATCAGCAAGAACTGGTAAGGCTCGCACCATGACATTCACGCTGACCAGCACCTCGATCGCCGAAGGCGAAATGCTGCCCCAGACCCAGGTCCTGAATGGCATGGGCCAGACCGGAAACAACCTCTCCCCCGCCCTCGCGTGGAGCGGCGCACCGGACGGCACCAAAAGCTACGCCATCACCATGTATGACCCTGACGCCCCGACGGGCTCGGGCTGGTGGCACTGGCTGGCCATCAACATTCCGGCAGACGTCACAGCCCTGCCCGAAGGTGCCAGCCTGTCCAACATGCCTGCCGGATCACGCGAAACCCGCACCGACTTCGGCAAGCCCGGCTATGGCGGCGCCGCCCCGCCGCCGAACGTCACCCACCACTATATCGTCACCGTCCACGCATTAGGGATCGAGACGATCGACCTCGACGCTGACTCAAGCGGCGCCATGGTGGGCTTCATGATCAATGCCAACAAACTGGCATCGTCCAGCATCACCGCGATCTACAGCCACAAGGGCTGAGGTGTAGCGGGTGGGGGCAACACAGCCCCCACCCCTGTGTCCCGAAGCGGCAGGAACACATCAGATACTAAAAATCGTAGCGCAACCCACCAAGAATGGACCCGGTCCCATCGCCGAACCGGCCTGAGCCGTGGCTTGACGGAATGACACCGTTCACGCGGTCATTCAGCGTGGAGACAAGATAGGCATCCGCTTTCACGCGGTCGTGCCCTACGTAACGACCTTCGAGAGTAACATCCAATCCCTTCACCATCGGAAGCGGATACGCAACACCCACAATCGCTTGATAGGCAAAAGCCGCCCGCGTCTTTGAAAATGTGAGTTCCGACGGGTCCGACAACACTGTCGTGTGATTACCGACGTTGAACCGAGCAGATTCTGCACCACGAACATCGTTGAAATCTTCCCAGTTCACACCGATGCCACCACCGAAATACGGTCGCAGAGCAATGTTGTAGCGGCTCAGGTTCACTTCATACAGCGCGTTGACCATCGTGCCGTAATTCTGGACACCGCCCCCAGCATTGCTCGTGTTCAACACTTTTCCGTCGACACGCCGTGTGGCCAGGCGATCGACGCCATTATCGCGGAAATTGCCCTCCACCTCGATCCGAAGTCCCATGGCAAAGCGCCACCCCAGATCGACAACACCCATCCCCCCGGTATCGGTCCCGAGTTTGGTGTTTTTCGTGCTGGATGTAGCGGTGGTGCCGAACGCAGCACCCCCGGCCGCACGAACGTAAAAACCGTTATTGGCCTGCGCGAAGGCCATAGTCGGGCAGGCAGCAACCACGACGGGCACGCACGCCCGCATCAACCGCTTCAGTCTTGTCACGATGATTACCATTTCCACGATGTAATGAGACACAATGAATACAAACTGTATCTATTGATATTTCGTTACAAATCATTGAATTGGTATTCGGAATACTAAAATTATTTTTACAAACCCGTGAGCGTTTCAATAAAAATTGGAGCGCAAATAAAATAAAACCGCAGCACATTACGCCATCTTGATAAAATTATATCACCGGAGCATCCAACAGGTACGCGACAGGACTTGCGAGACAAGTGCGCGGCCCACCGTCACCCAAGAACGACACAAGCACAGCCACGTTCAGGTATGCCTGCCGCGCAACATGACAAAAAATGTCGCCTTCGCGACATAGACACCCCGCCAACACATTCCCGCGAGCAAACACCTTCACCCCATGTCCGTCATTCCGGCAGACTACCAGCAGCCCCCACTGCCGGAAAAACGAACCCCGCCGAAGCGTTCAGAGATCTTTCCAGACCTTTCCGGTCATGCCCGGTGGCAACGTCGCGTTATAGACACCACGTGCAATCGACCGCGCCAGCACGTCCGCCGCAATCGACCCTAACCGCGCCACGATGAACTGACGCGGGGCACCCGTCGGCACCTCCCGCCTGGCGGTCGAAATCGCAAACACAACGTCTCCGTCGAACGGCGAATGCACAGGACGAATCGCCCGCGCCAGGCCGTCCTGCGCCATCATGGCCACACGCTTGAGTTCATCCGCGTCCAGCGCAACATCCGTCGCGATACAGGCAATCGTCGTGTTCGCGCGCGCACCGGGATTGAGCTTGGCCAACCCCCAGTCCTCACCCGAAACGCGGGCCGACCCCGGTCCCAGACCGCCGAACTCATTGCCGACTTCGTAATTGCCGGCCCAGAAATTCTTCGTCCCCGGCTCCACCACAGACCCGAGGCAGTTCACCCCGACAATCGCGCCGACCGTCATCCCGTCACCTGTCACCAGCGATGCCGAGCCGAGGCCACCCTTCAGCGATCCCGCACCCGCACCGAACCCGGCCCCGACCGTGCCCAACGGAAACGCGCCATACGCTGCGCGGTCAATCGCCTTCACACCCAGATCGCGATAGGGCGGATTCATCCCCCAGTTCTTGTCACCACCATTGGCCAGATCGAACAGAATCGCCGTTGGCACGATCGGCGATGGTGGCACACCCGCCATCTTGCTCATGGTGAAGCCACGCCCGCGCGACCCCAACCACGCGGCCACGCCGTCCGCCGCGCCAAGCCCGTAGACTGAGCCACCGGACAGGACGATCGCATCGACAGACCGAACCAGATTGCCCGCCGTCAGCGCATCGGTCTCTCGCGTACCCGGCCCGCCGCCGCGCACATCGACCGCCGCCGCCGCACGGGCATCCGGCACAATCACGGTCGTCCCGGTGCGCGCCCGCGGATCATCGGACACTCCGACCTTCAACCCCGCAACATCGGTGATGAGATTGAGCTTACCCGGCGCCCCCGGTCCGAACGGCCCCAGACCCGGCTTCGGCGCAGCCCGCGCTGCCGTCACACCCAGCATGGCCATGCCACCCAGCAACGAACGACGATTCATACTCCCTCCCATCAGATCACAGTTTCCGGCACGCCCGGCCAATTCACAATCGGCCCACGCTGTTCTTCATACCAGTAGGCAAGCTGCATCGCCTGCTGATCCGCGAACCGGGGCGTCACGAACTGAACGCCGATCGGCGTGCCGCTTTTCGAAAACCCGCAATTCAGCGAAACCGCAGGCTGCTCGCCCATGTTCCACGGCAGGGTATAGGCAATATGCTCGAACGGTCGCTCCGGATCATTGACGGGAGACGCCCACTCCGCCGGGAAAGACAGGTTGGGCGTTGTCGGCGAAATCACGACATCCACCGCCTCGAAACACGTGGCACAGGCACGCCGCATCGCAAACGTCTGATTGAAGCCGCGCACCGCATCCACACCCGAGATATGCGCGCCAACCTGCGCCCATTCCACGATGTAGGGCAGGATTTTCGCCTGCCGCTCGGGCGATAGCCGCTCCATATCGCCCCAGAACCGCGCGCGCCAGAAATCATCGAGCCCATCCAGCATCTCGCGGCTGAGCACCGGGGCCACAGGCACCACCGTCGCACCCGCCCGCTCGAACACGCCTGCCGCAGCGCGCACCGCATCGGCAATTTCGGGGTCGAGTGGCATCCCGCACCCGGCATCAAGCATCAGCCCGATCTTCAGCCCCGCAACACTATCAAGACGCGCCTGCCAGTCGATATCGCTATATTCGATGCTGGTCGCATCGCGCGCGTCGGGCCGGCTCAAAACCGCCATCAGGCGCGCCGAATCATCGACCGTCCGCGTCATCGGTCCTGCACATCGACCGGTATAATAAGGATCGATCGGAATCCGCCCCAGTGTGGGCTTGAACCCCACCAACCCGCACCAGGCAGCAGGCAGACGCACCGAACCACCGATGTCGGTCCCGACATGCAGCGGACCATACCCCGCCGCCGCAGCAGCAGACGCCCCGGCGCTCGATCCACCGGGATTGGTCGACAGATCCCACGGGTTGCGCGCCAGTTTATGAAAACTCGAAAGCCCGGAGGACAACATCCCGTAATCTGGCACCGTCGTCCGGGCATAGATAATCGCCCCGGCGTCCTTCAGACGCGCGGTGATCGGCGCGTCGGCCTCCGCTGGTGTCATGTCACTCGCGGCCGTGCCCGTCGGAACCGGCAAACCCTTTGTCGCGATCAGTTCCTTGATTGTGACCGGCACCCCGTCGAGCAGCCCGCACGGCGAACCCTCCCGCCAGCGCTGTGTCGAAAGATCCGCCTGTGCCCGTGCATAGTCCGCATCCAGCGCCCATAGTGCTCCCAGCGCCGGCTCCCAATGCCCGATATGCGCCAGCATAACCTCGACAAAGTCCCGGGGCGTGAAAGTACCGCTACGATACCCGGCAAGCAGGCTTGCCGTATCGAGATCGTGGCGCACCGTCATCAGAAATTTACCCCCGCTCGCACACCCCACGTCGCGGGCATGCCTGCCATCGCGATATCATCGCCACCGACGAAATAATTGCGCTCCACATCATAACGCTTGTCGAAGATGTTGTTCCCGAATGCCGAGACCGACCATTTGCCGTTGCGTGGCCCGAAGGACGCCGTCGCCCCCCAGATCGTATAACCCGCCACGTCATACAGCGTCCCGAACAGCGAGTGGTAGGTGCTGCGAAGGCTGTAATTCATGCCCGTCGTCAGGTCATACCGCCCCAGTTCCCACTTGTAGCTGACGCTGCCATTGAATGTCAGCTTCGGCGCGGGCAACGCGTCCCCTTTGCGGTTGCGATAAATCCCGACAAAACTGCCAGGCGTCCCAGTATAACCAGACAGCGCATTGAAACGGTCGAACTGCCCCACCGCCCAGCTTCCACTCTGCGTCAGCAACAGGTTCGGGATCGGCGACCAGTCGAACTCGAACTCCCCGCCCGCAAGGTGAGAGCGCGGGGCATTGACGATCGCACCCACAAGCCCGGTCTGCGGATTCAGCGACGCCGACTGAATCTGCTCGTTGTGATAATCGTAGTAAAATGCGGACACGTTCAGACGAATATGCTCACGCGGCAGATCGAGCTTGTTGCCCAATTCATACGCCCACAGCGTCTCCGGCTTGAACGGCTGCGTGGTACGCGCCACGTCCGCCGTATTGTAGGCTGTAAAACCACCCGACTTCACACCATGACTGGCCGACGCATAAACCATGTCATTGCGGAACGGCCGATACTGCAATTCCGCCTTACCCGAAGGCTTGGCATAATCAAGATTCCGCTGTGCCTGCGACCCCGAAAGCACACCCGACGTGATCGAACTCTGATACTGATAGGCACGGAAGTTATCGAGTTCGCGGTGCTCGTATTCCCCACGAATACCGCCGACCAACGTGAATGCATCGTTGAGCTTCCACGTCACCTGCCCGAAACCGCTGACCGTATCGACTTTCTGCGAATACATGACGCCCCGGTTATAGCCGTAGACGCTCTCGAACCCGGAAATATACTGATCGTTCAGATACTGATTGGAATAATAAATACCCGCGACCCAGGAAAGCGGACCATGCCCCTTCGACGTCATACGCAATTCGTTCGAAAACACGTTCGCCCGCGAATTGAAGTAGACATCGGCAATGTTCAGCGACGACGCATCGAAATTATCATATTCCCGCCGCGTCGCGACGTCATAGCTCGCCAGTTCCGTCAGCGTCGCAAACGAGAACTCGTTGTCCAGACGCAGGCTCGCGCCACCATTATCGACATGGTGGAACGGTTTGGTATTCTGACTGATCCCGATAAGCGACGCGAATTGCGGCGAGGTGCCCCAGTGCGTGATGTTCCGGTCCGTATCGGCGGGATAAATCGGCTGGCTCGCACCAACATAGGTCCGCAACGACGTCAGCGGCGCATACAGATGCGTGCCGCCCGCGTCCGACCGGTCCAGGCTGCCATGCAGATTCAACGACACTTTCAGCGTATCCGTGGCCTGCGCTTCGACCAGCAGACGCAGCGCGCCACGCTGGACGTCGCCCAGATGACCACCCATCCCGTCGGTCTGCCATGCACCACCCGCCTGCGTCTCGCCCGACAGGCGCACCTTGATCCGGTCCCCGATCGGTCCGGAGATATAGCCGTCGACTTTTCGGGAATCGAAGCTGCCATACTGCCCGTTGACACCCATCGTGAAATGGTCGCTCGGGTGGTTCAGGATGTAGTTGATCGCGCCACCCGTGGTATTGCGTCCATACAACGTGCCCTGCGGTCCCCGCAGCACTTCGACGCGGGCAATATCGAACATCAACCCGTTGGTCGCGAACGGCACGGGGCTGGCGACTTCGTCCATATACACACCGACTGTCGGTGCATTGTCGCTGGCATAATCGTTGAAACCGACGCCACGAATCGTAAATGCCGGCTGCCCGCTGCCGAACTGCGGCGTCACCTGCAGCGACGGCGTCAGATACTGCAGGTCGAACACGTTATTGACGTTCCGTTCGGCCAGCGTCTTGGACGTGATCACGCTGATGGAACTGCCGATGCTCTGCGCGCTCTGCGAGCGCCGCTCCGACGTGACCGTCACTTCTTCAAGGCCGCTGGCACGAACATTCTGCGGCACCACTGCGGGCGGGGTTGTCGCAGCCTTTGCCGGAACGGATGAAGATCTGGGCTTGACCGGATCGGTGCCCACGTCAGCATAAGCCGCCCCCTGAGACAGAACCATCATCCCCACCGACGCCAGCGCCGTGCGCCCCAGACACGCAGCCCGGACACCCAGCCTGGTGCCGTAGACAAAAATCCCCGTCTTGCCCGCCATGTTCCTGAACCCTTTCGATCCGGTTCGCCCTGCCGCATATCCAGCAGACGCACCACCCGCACACATCAAAGCCTCGCATCGAAACGATACATAAACGCAACAGATGGACGAAGTACAATCCTGTGGACACCGTGCATCACAAAACGACACACACCCGGCCTTATGCCACCGAAACCTGATCCGCGAGAAACCGCCGCAATCCCTCCCCCAACGCCTGCGCCGCGAACGGCAACCGCCGCCCCGGTAAAGCACACAGATCGATCGCCGTGCTGATCGCAGCCCCGGCCTCCAGCGGCACCGCCACCAGCAACCCTGATGCAATCTCCCGCCGACAGCACACCGGCGGCAACACCAACGCGGCCATGCCACGGATCGCCAGTTCCTTTTGCGCCACCAGCGATCCTGTGACGAAGACCGGGTCCAGCGCCACCTGCGCCCGCGCCGCCGCCTGCTCCAGCCTGCGCCGCACGCCATAAGTGTCATCAGGCACGGCAAGCGCCTGACGCGCCAGAACCTCCATCGTGACCACATCGTGCCCCGCCAACGCATGATCGGGACTGACAATCACCGCATGACCGACATCGCACTGCCACGTCACGAAGCTGCGGGCTGTATCGGGCGTGAAGATACTGACCGCAATATCGGCCGACAAATCCGACAGCGCAGAAAACAGGTCGCTGACCCGGCTCTCGCGAATATGGAAGCGAATCCCCGGATAGCGCTGGTGCAGTTCGCACACCACCGGAACCAGAAACTCCGCCAGCATCGCCCCGGCCGCCTGAACCGTCACGCAGCCGCGCTGCAAGCCCCGCAGATCATCCAGAAGCGCCCGTGTTGTACGCAGGTCGTTGACGGTCGCGGACGCCCGTTGCGCCAGAACCGCCCCGGCCTCCGTCAACCGCACGCCACTCGCGCTACGGTCGATCAACTCCATGCCGAAATAATATTCGAGACTGTCCAGTTGCCGCCCGAGTGCCGTCGGCGTCATCCCCAGCTTCTGCGCTGCCTGCCGCAGGGATGCACACGCCGAAAGCGTGACAAACAACTCCAGCGCCCTGACCTGCATCCCCACCCCCTGCCGACCCGCCTGCGGTCAATACGGCCGCCATTCAGCGCAGATCGATGCGCATCCGCAAGGTTCCTGTGCTGGTGCATATGCCTACGCGCTTGCAATGACCCACAAATCCTCCAATACAGAACCGGCTCGCTCGTCATTGGAACGGGCCTATGCCACGCTCAGGGACGCCATTGCGCCGTCCGCACGCGCGCCAGACGCGTCGAAACGGGGAAACCACCGTGACCCAAACAACCACTCGCCGACACCTGCTCGCAATGCTCGGCCTCGCCGGCGCCACCAGTGCGTGTGCGCCCCAGAAACCCGTCAGCCCTTCCGCCCCGAAAAGCGCGGCCAAGGGCGATTTCTCGACAATCGACACCCTGGTCGAAGCCGCCATCGCGGCGCACAAGACCCCCGGTGCCGTCGTTGTGGTCGGTCACGCCGGTGCACCCGTCTTCCAGAAGGCCTATGGCCAGAGCGCGCTTGTCCCCGCGCCGGAGCCTATGCGCTTTGACACGCGCTTCGACATGGCTTCGATGACGAAAGTTACCATCGCTGCCCCCGCCCTGATGCAGTTCTGGGAACGCGGCGCCTTTGCGCTGGATGACAAGGTCGCGCACTACCTCCCGGCGTTCGGGAACCGTGGCAAGGACGCCATCACGATCCGGCACCTGCTGACACATTACTCCGGCCTGCCGCCCGACCTGCCCCTCGACACCCCCTGGCACGGCAAGGCCGAGGCCGTGCGTCTGGCCATGACCTCCCCCCTCGCGAACACGCCCGGGGACCGCTTCGTCTATAGCGACATCAACTTCATCACGATCGGCCTGCTGGTCGAGCACTTCTCCGGCACGACACTCGACGCCTACGCCCAGCGCGCGATCCTGGCGCCGCTGAACATGCGCGACAGCGGCTTCCGCCCCGCCGCCTCCCTGCGCCCGCTGATCGCCCCGACCCAGCTCGACGAACACGGCACGATGATGCGCGGCGTCGTGCACGACCCCACCGCACGCCGCATGGGTGGCGTGGCAGGGCACGCCGGCCTGTTCTCCGATGCCGCGGACATGAGCCATTACGCGCAGTGCCTTCTGGATCGTCGCGCCGGACGCCCAAGCCCGTTTCCGCTCAAGCCCGAAACACTGGTGCTCATGTCCACGCCACAGCAACCGGCGGGCAAGACCGACCTGCGCGGTCTCGGCTGGGACATTTCCACCCATTACTCGTCCCCGCGCGGCACCGTGTTCGGACCGACCTCGTTCGGTCACACAGGTTTCACCGGAACGTCACTGTGGCTCGACCCCGCAAGCGATAGCTATGTGCTGATCCTGACCAACCGCGTGCACCCGGACGGCAAGGGCAACATCGTGCCACTGCGTCACGACATCGCCTCTGCCGCCGCGGTCGCACTGGGTCTATAGAGCGCAGGTCGTGACGCATCGGCATGTCATGAAAGTTTAATGGGAGGACAATCCGTGTTCTGTTGTGTGATCACACCATTGTCGATAACTGACCCGCATCCGGCAGCATTCCTCCCATGAAAGACGCGTCCTCCATGTCCGGCGTAGGCACCAAACCCGGCGTATCCGACACCGTCTTCGCTGGCTTGGTCCGCGCAAGTGGCGTGTTGATCGTCCTGATCGTCGGCGGGCTGATTGCTGTCCTGTGCTCGGGCGGCATCCATGCTTTCAACGCGTTCGGACTGCACTTCCTGATCTCGAAAACCTGGAACCCCGTCAGCGACGTCTATGGCGCGGCGGCTCCGGTCTTCGGCACCCTCGTGACCACTTTCCTCTCGGTGCTGCTTGCCGTGCCATTCGCCTTCGGCGTAGCCTTCTGGCTGGCTGAAATGGCTCCCGCCGCAATTGCAGAGGGTGTCGGAACCGCCGTGCAGTTGCTCGCGGCAGTGCCGTCGATCATCTACGGCATGTGGGGGTTCTTCGTGATCGTGCCGTTCATGGCGCGCCACGTCGAACCACTGCTGAGCCACTCGCTGGGGCATCTTCCGGTCATCGGCATGCTGTTCCGCGGCGCTCCATACGGGACCGGCCTGCTGACCGGCGCGATCATTCTGGCCATCATGATCACCCCGTTCATGTGCGCCGTCATGCGTGACGTCTTTACCTCGATGCCCGCCGTCTTGCGCGAAAGCGCCTACGGCCTCGGCTCGACCCGCTGGGAAGTGATGCGCAAGGTCACGCTTCCCTGGTCCAAGTCGGCCGCTATCGGCGGTATCGTGCTGGGCATGGGCCGCGCGATGGGCGAGACGATGGCCGTCACATTCGTGATCGGCAACAGCAACCGCATCAACTGGTCGTTCTTTGCGCCCGGCAACACCATTGCCTCCCTGATCGCACTGGAATTTCCGGAAAGCTCGGCAGGCAGCCTGAAGCTCGCCAGCCTTCTGGCGCTCGGCTTCATCCTGATGACCATTTCCTTCATCACCCTCGCCTGCTCGCGCATGTTGCTGCGCAGCAAGCCCGCGACACGCTGAGCGGAGGCCGCACCATGTCCGACGCCACCGCCGAAGTCCGCACCTGGCAGACCGCCAGCCTGCGCTCCACCCGTCGCAGAACGCAGGATCGCATCGCCACGGCCCTCAGTTGGGCCGCGACCGTCATCGTGCTGCTGTTCCTGGTCTCGATCCTTTTCTCCCTGGTGATCAAAGGCCTTCCGGGCCTGTCGCTCGGGCTGTTCATTCACCCCTCGGCGCCCCCGGGCTCGAACGGAGGACTGGCGAACGCTATCGTCGGCAGCATCGAGCAGACGGCGCTGGCGCTGGCGATCGGCACGCCAATCGGACTGCTCGGCGGCATTTTCCTCGCAGAATATGGCGCGGAAAGCCGGATTTCTTCGCTGGTCCGGTTCATCTCGGACATGCTGCTGTCCGCGCCGTCCATCCTGATCGGCCTGTTCGTCTATCTCGTGATCGTGGAGCCGCAGGGCCACTTCTCCGGTCTGGCCGGCAGCATCGCGCTGGCTATTCTCGCGATGCCCATCATCGTCCGCACGACCGAAGACATGCTGCGTCTCGTCCCCACGGCCATGCGCGAAGCGGGAATGGCACTGGGTGCCCCGCGCTGGCGCGTCATCGTGTTCCTGTGCCTGCGCGCTGCCCGAAGCGGCGTGCTGACCGGCATCCTGCTGGCTCTGGCACGTGTGACCGGTGAAACCGCGCCGCTGCTATTCACGTCGCTCGGCAACATGAACTGGTCCTTCAGCATGAATGCGCCGATGGCCAGCCTGCCGGTGGCCATCTACCAGTACGCCGGCTCCGCTTACGATGACTGGGTCCAGCTCTCCTGGTCCGCGGCGCTGCTGATCACCGCCGGCGTGCTTTTCATCAATATCCTTGTCCGTTTCGGCTTCAAACGCAGCGCATGAACGAGAACCCGATGAACCAGCTTTCGTCTCCGCCGCCCGTTACGCCCTCCTTAACCGGCCCTGTTGAATCTGCGATTTCTGTTCGCGATCTGGACTTTTACTACGGGTCGCATCAGGCGCTGAAGGGGATCGGCATCGAGTTCCCGCGCCGTCAGGTGACGGGGATGATCGGGCCTTCGGGCTGCGGCAAA
>Ga0157365_10000022_pt1 | contig 92827 bp, 76 predicted proteins | sample AttsexASBM3_FD_111478 | JGI IMG/M metagenome (GOLD analysis project Ga0157365, IMG submission 111478) | Fungus gardens microbial communities from leaf cutter ant in Ribeirão Preto, State of São Paulo, Brazil - Atta sexdens ASBM3 | ecosystem: Host-associated > Fungi > Mycelium > Unclassified ...
CAGCGGAGCCCACGGGATGAAGCCGATCCCATTCCGATCGCAATAGTCCAGGACGTCCTCGGACTTGCGATCGATCAGATTGAAGCGGTTCTGCACCGTCGTGACCGGAAAGAACGTCCGGGCGAGTTCGATCTGCTCCACCGTGACTTCGGACAGCCCGACATGGCGGATCAGCCCTTCTTTCTGCATCGCGGCGATCGTCTCGAACTGCACCTCCGGCGGGCAGTCGGTGCCGACGCGATGCAGTTGCCACAGATCGATCCGCTCCAGCTTCAGGCGACGCAGGCTCATCAGCACACACTGGCGCAGATATTCCGGGTTGCCGATCGGGCGCCAGATGTCGGGTCCATGGCGCGTGTGGCCTCCCTTGGTGGCGATGATGCTGGGCGCATACGGAAAAAGCGCCTCCCGGATCAGATCCTCGCTCACGAAGGGGCCGTAACTGTCCGCCGTGTCGATGAAATCGATGCCGAGGTCGCGCGTGCGCTTCAACGTGGCGATGGCCTGATCCCGGTCCGGCGGATCGCCCCAGATTCCCTTCCCGGTGATCCGCATGGCCCCGAAGCCCAGACGAACGACCTCCAGATCGCCACCGATCCGGAAAGTACCTGACTTGCGTGCGTCGGGTGTGGGCATGGTTCGTCTCCTTGTTGCGATATGCGCCCGGCGCTCGCGCCGTGCTGCTGCGCGTTCCTACGCCTCGACGGGCGACATGTTGCATGGCGCGGATTACACGAAAGTTAATTCCCACCCGGCTTGCCGCCCTCGCAACGCGCTCATAGGGTCCGAGACATATTGTGCATTTGCGCGCCGTTCGGTGCGTTCGATAGGAAAATCCGGTATGGCGCGAAACGCTTCTCTCTCGGCACTTCTGTTCGCCGGGGCGGCACTTCTGGCAAATTCGGCGGCGATGGCCAGCGACCCGCAATCGTGCTTTGCCGATCTGGCGGCCACCCGCTCCTATTCCCTCGGGCATCCGCGCAATGCCGAGCCGACGCGCGACGGCGCGTCCGTGCTGTATCTGCGCAGCGGGCCGCGCGACACCGCGCTCGGGCTTTATCGCTTCGATATCGCAAGCGGAACTGAAAAGCCGCTGGCATTGCCCGAAGGCAGCGAACATCTGTCGGTCGAGGAAAAGGCACGTCGCGAACGCGCCCGCATGACCCTCAGCGGGATCACCAGTTTCGTAACGTCGCAGGATGGAACGACCGTCTTATACGCCCAAGGCGATCGCCTCGGCACGATTGCACTGCGCGACAACACCGCGCACGTCGTGCCCGGCCGGAGCTGGATCGCACCGCGCCTGTCACCCGACGGGAAATATGTTGCTGCCGTGCGCGACGACGACCTGCACGTGATCGACCTGACCTCGGGCAAGGATCATGCGGTCACAACTGGCGGCACGGATATCCACACGCACGGCCTGCCCGAATTTGCAGCGTCCGAGGAACTGGATCGTGAAGACGGCACATGGTGGTCGCCCGACGGCAAGACATTGCTGGTCGAAGATGCGGACATGTCGGGCGTTGAGCCGCACTGGATTGGTGACGAATCCCATCCCAGCCAGCAGCCGGTCGAATTCCGTTATCCGCGTGCAGGAACGAACAACGCGAAAGTCGGCCTGACGCTGGTGTCGCGCGACGGGGCGAAGCGCACAAAAGTGACGTGGGATGCAGAAAAGTTCCCATACCTGGTGCGTGTGGTGTGGTCGCAGGCCAAGGCCCCGCTCACGCTTGCGGTCATGAACCGTGCGGAAACCGAGCAGCAGCTTCTGCGCGTCGATCCCGTGACCGGGGCCACGCATATGCTGTTGGACGAGCACGATCCGGCCTGGATCGACAATCGCCCCGGGCTCGGCTGGGCCAGCAGCCCGCTGCCGGAATGGCTGGCGGATGGGTCGGGCTTTCTGTGGGCCAACGATCAGCACGGGCCGTGGCGCCTGGAACTGCATCACGCCGATGGGTCACTCGATCATGTTCTGACGCCGCAGGATCTGGCCTTTCGTGCAATCGACGATGTGGATCTCGCGCATGGGACGGTCACGATCGATGCTGCTCCCAACCGGTTGGATAACGGGATTTATCGCCTGAGCCTGAAAGGCGGCGCGCCCGTCGTGATCGACGGGGCCGAGGGACAGCACAGCGCGAACTTTGCCCATGGCGCACACGATGTTTTCGTCGAACGCCGCGCCGACGCGCAGGGTAATCTCGATACCGTGGTGCGCGACCACACGCTGCGCACACTAGCGACACTGCCCGACCATGCCGAGGCCGCACCCACGGTCCACGCAACCTTCACCACCTCTGGGAAAGACGATCTCGATACCGTCATCATCCGACCGGAGCACGAGGTCGCCGGACAGAAATATCCTGTTATCCTCTCGGTGTATGCTGGTCCGGGCGTGAAAGAGGTGCAGCGTTCGCCGCGCCAGTATCTGCCTGAACAGTGTCTGGCCGATCACGGCTTCATCGTGGCCAGTTTCGACGGACGTGGGACGCCGGGCCGTACCCATGACTGGGAACGCGCGACGAAAAACAACCTGATCGACCTGCCGCTTGCCGATCAGGTCGAAGGGCTGCAGGCCGTCGAGGCAAAATACCCCGATATCGACGCCAGTCGCGCGGGTGTGACCGGCTGGTCCTTCGGTGGTTATTTCACCGCAATGGCCACCATTCGCCGCCCCGACGTGTTCAAGGCCGGGGTCGCGGGCGCGCCGCCTGTCGATTTCGCCGATTACGACACAGCTTATACCGAACGCTATCTGGGAACACCGCAGGACGACGTCGAGGGATATCGGAAAAGCAACGTCCTGACCTATGCCGATCAGCTGGCACGCCCGTTGCTGATCATGCACGGCCTGACCGACGACAATGTCTATTTCGAGAACACCGCCAAACTGACCGAGGCGCTGCTGAAAGCCGGAAAGCCATATAACCTGCTGCTGCTGCCCGGAACGCATCTTCTGTCCGATCCCGTGCTGCGCCGTCGTGTCGACGAAGCCCGTGAGCGCTTCTTCCAGACCACCCTGGGCGCGACCGCAGCACACTGACGATCTTTACCGTATGCGGGGGCCACGCAACTGGCGGGCTCCCGCTGCGCTTAGGGTGCACGACCGCAAAAGGAACGCGCGCCATGTCCACATCAAAAGATATCCTGTTCACCCCCACGTCGCTCGGCGCGCTGAAACTGCCGAACCGCTTTGTCATGGCCCCGCTGACACGGTCCCGGGCGGGCAGCGACATGGTGCCGTCGCCATTTGCCAAGACCTATTACCAGCAACGGGCGGAGGCGGGCCTGATCATCGCCGAAGCCACCAATATCTCGCCTCAGGCACGCGGTTATGCCTTCACCCCCGGCATCTTCACGGACGCGCAGGAAGCCGGATGGCGCGAGATTACCGACACCGTGCATCAGGCCGGTGGCCGCATCGTGCTGCAGTTGTGGCATGTCGGGCGCATCTCTCACCCCAGCCTGCAGCCCGAGGGACAACTGCCGGTCGCACCCTCGGCCGTCGCCCCGTCCGGACCGACGTCAACCGAGAGCGGCATGCAGGACATGGTCACGCCCCGCGCGCTGCGAACCGACGAAATTCCCGGAATTATCGAGGACTATCGCAACGCCGCCGCACGCGCCCGTCGCGCGGGCTTCGACGGGGTCGAGGTGCACAGCGCCAATTGCTATCTGCTCGACCAGTTCCTGCGTGACACGACCAACCAGCGCACCGACCAGTATGGCGGCTCGGTCGAAAACCGCACGCGCCTGACGCTGGAAGCCACGCAGGCCGTGATCGACGAATGGGGCGCGGACCGCGTCGGCATCCGCCTGTCCCCCGTCACACGTGCAATCGGACAAACCCCGACAGACAGCCATCCGGTCGAGACCTACGGCTATCTGGTGGATCGCCTGTCGGACATGAAGCTGGCGTATCTGCATTGTGTGGAGGGCCAGACGCGCGGTTCTCGTACCGAGGACGGTTTTGATTTCGTGTCCCTGCGTCGCAGGTTTTCGGGTTCCTACATCGCCAATAACGGATATTCGTTCGAAGATGCCGCCGCCATTCTGAACGATGGTACCGCGGATGCCGTGGCATTCGGTCGCCCGTTCATCGGCAATCCCGATCTGGTGGAACGCGCCCGCATCGGGGCACCTTTGGTCGATGCGCCGGAGTCCAGCTATTACATGGGCGGTGCCGAGGGCTATATCGATTTTCCGAAACTGTCCGGCTGAGCCTGCAAACTGGCGCGCCTATTCAATGGCGCGCCGGATCAGACGGCTGGCGATCGACGTCAGTGCGACGCCCTCCGCCGCCCCCGCCTGCACATCCGCCGACAGGAACGGCTCAAGCGCATGTGCCAGCCCGGGAACCGTCAGCGTCTGCAGCCAGACCCTGCCCGGTCCCGTCAGGCGGGCAAAGAAAAACCCGTCGCCGCCAAACAGCTTGTTACGGATGCCCGGCATCATCGTGATGTCGAAATTCACGCTTTCTTCAAACATGCCGACATGGCCTGGATGAACCTCGATCACTTCGCCCGGAGCCAGCACGTGGCTGATGCTTCCACCACCCAGTGCGCTCCAGAACGTTCCGTTGCCGGAAACGCGCTGCAACCGGAATCCGTCACCACCGAAAATACCCGCGCCGAGCGACTTCTGAAATGCCAGATCCAACGTAACCCCGGGTGTCGAACACAAATATCCATGCCGGTGCACCAGATACGCCTGACCCGGCAGCACCTGATGTTCGTGAATGGTGCCAGGAACCCGACTTGCGAACGCCACAACGCCGGGTTGATACCCGGCCGCATACTCGGTCAGGAACAGTCCACCACCGGCAATCGAACGGCGAACCGCCCCGAGAAAACCCCGCGCACCGGCCCCGGCAGTCGTGGTGGTCATGGAAATGCTGGGCGTTTTCCAGCAAAGTTCGCCTGTCTCGGCAACAATCCGGTCGCCTGGTTCCAGCATGACGCGCAGCAACGGCATCATGGTTCCTTCGATGGCTGTCTGCATCGTCCGCACTCCCCGCCTGTCATGCCCGTCCCTACGACGCGCCCTGAAAAACCCTAGCCCAGCAACTGACCGATCACCCGCGCCGTATAATCGACCACAGGCACGATACGCCCGTAATTGATCCGCGTCGGCCCAATGACCCCGATCGCCCCGACAATACGATGCGCCTCGTTACGCGCAGGCGCGACCACCATCGACATCCCAGACAGACCGAACAAACCGCTTTCCGCACCGATGAAAATCCGAACCCCTTCGGAATCTTGCGCCAGTTCCAGCAACCGCAGCATCGTCTCCTGCGTCTCAAGCCGGTCGAACAGCATCTGGATGGTGGACAGTCGCTCCAGTTCCGTCACGTCACTCAGAAGGCGTCCCTGCCCGCGCACGAACAGCGTGCCGCTGACGGTGCGGCCATCGGTCTGCCACGTGGCAAGACCGCTTTCGACCACGCTCGCGGCCAGATGGTCCAACTCGGTCCGGTTCGCCGCCATTTCCTCGCTGACGCGCTCGCGCAGGCTGCTCAACGTGCCACCCACCAGACGAGCGTTCAGGTAATTTCCCGCCTCCACCAATGCCGAGGGCGGCAAACCGACGGGCGTGTCGATCACACGGTTCTCGACCTGCCCGTCCCCGCCAACAATCACCACCAGTGCCCGCTGCGGCCCGAGGGCAACGAATTCGATGTGCTTGATCGCGCCGTCATTCTTCGGCGCGATCACCAGCCCCGCGGCCTGGGACAGGCCGGACAGCATCGACGATGCCTCTGCCAGCGTGTCCTGCATCGAACGCCCCCGCACCTCCAGCGTGCGGGCGATGTTCTCCTGCTCCTCCTCCGAAAGGCTGCCGAACTGCAACATGCCATCGACGAACAGTCGCAGACCCAGATCGGTCGGCAGACGCCCGGCAGATGTGTGGGGCGAAAACAGCAGGCCAGCCTGAGTCAATTCAGCCATGACGGAACGGATGGTCGCAGCCGACAGCGGCAGACGCTGCGAGAGCGTGCGCGATCCGACAGGGTCGCCGGTCTCGACATATTGTTCGACAATCTCGCGCAGAATGGCCGCCGCGCGGGCATCCAGTCCCTTCGGCACCGACGGACGCCGGGTCAACGCACTCAGATCCACGGCTTAACCCCTCTCGCGCGCAAAGATTGCGCCTCCCTAATCTGGCGATTCGCGGGCGCGGTGGCAATCTCTCTCACGGTGCCGGGCGCGGCACGAACCTGACTGACAGCACCCCCAGCACCATCAGCACAGCGGTCGCCCAGAACACCGGCCTCATACCCGCATACCCGTCCACCCAGGCACCGAACAACGGGCCTGCGACCTGACCCAGATATTGCGTGGTCACGCCCCACGCCAGTACGCCACCCGCAATCTCGGTCGGCACCGCCTGTCGCAACAACGCCGTCAGGCTCGGCTGCAAGCCCGCCATCGCGATCCCCATCAGGAACCGCAATGCCACCAGTTGCCATGCCGCCGTGACAAACCCCTGCGGCACCAGCAGCACCGCGCATGCCACCAGACCCCATGTCAGCACATGCCGCCGCCCGATCCGGTCTGCCAGGCGCCCGATCCGCGGGGCCGAGACAATTGCCCCTAGCGCCGTTGCCGCCAGCGATAACCCGGAAATGAATACAACCTGTGACGGTGGCACCGACAACTCGGCAACGAACAAGGTAATCACCGGCTCGATCGAGAAATTGGCAAGCGTCGTCAGCAGACTGATCAGCAGGATTGTCAGAACACCCCTGCGATCCACAATCATCGGCCACGCACGACCGCGCGGCACCGACTGCGTGCGGGTGCGCGGCGCTTCCCTGACCAGAAAGACCGTCGCCAGAAACGCCACGAAAATCACGCCGCCCGCCACGAAGAACGTCGCACGGATACCGATCAGCCCCGGCATCACCCCGCCCAGCAGCGGTCCCAATAACACGCCGGACATCACCCCGGACGACAACATGCCCAGTGCCCAGCTTGCCCGTGCATTGGGCGTCTGGGTGGCAACGACAATCGTCGCACCCGAGGCATACCCGCCCAGCAGGCCCGCCAGCAGGCGCAGCGCAAGCAGTTGCCAGACCGAGTGCACCATCCCGATCAACCCCATGCACACCGCCATGCCGAGGCTGGCGCGCACCAGCAGGATCTTGCGGCCATAACGATCCGCCACCCGCCCCCAGACCGGTGCCGCTGCCCCGGCCACCAGAAACGTCGCGCCATACAGCACCGCCGACCAGCGTGCGATGGCGCCATGCCCGTGCACGCCCAGTTGCTCGACATAAAGGGGCAGGAACGGCAGCAACAGCGTCATAGCCATCACCGTGGTGAAGGCACCGAACACGCAAACCCACAGATTGCGTTGCCAGTGAATTTCCGTATCCGTGGTTTTGACATCTGCGACCGCAGCCGCGCTCTGACTGTTCATTGCGCGATATTAGACAAATCCGCCGCGCCCGCGCTATGCCGCACCCCAGACTTACAGGAGGCTTGCCCATGCGCCCGTCCGGCCGTTCCGCCGAAACCCTTCGCACCGTCTCGATCGAACCGGGCTTCGCCCATCATGCCGAAGGCTCGGTCCTGATCCGTATGGGGGGCACCGAAGTGCTGTGCGCCGCGACGCTGGAACCCCGCGTGCCGCCATTCCTGCGCGGTCAGGGCAAGGGCTGGGTCACAGCAGAATACGGCATGTTGCCCCGCGCAACCCATGCGCGTGGCGCGCGTGAAGCCGCCAAGGGCAAGCAGTCCGGACGCACGCAGGAGATCCAGCGCCTGATCGCCCGTTCCCTGCGTGCCGTGGTCGATCTGAAGGCACTGGGCGAAATGACGGTCACGCTGGATTGCGACGTGCTGAATGCCGATGGCGGCACGCGCTGCGCCTCCATCACCGGAGCATGGGTCGCGATGCATCTCGCGCTGCAACGGGTGGTGGAGAAAAAGGTGCTGAAGGCCAACCCGATCACGGGACAGGTCGCCGCCATTTCCTGCGGCCTGACGGAAGCGGGCGCGGTGCTGGACCTCGACTATGCCGAGGACAGCGCGGCGGAAGCAGACGCGAACTTCATCCTGACCGAAAATGGCGGCATCGTGGAAGTGCAGGCGACGGCTGAAAAAGACCCGTTCAACGACGCCCAGTTCCTTGAGTTGATGCGCCTCGCCCGCATCGGTACGGCCGAACTGTTCGAAGCGCAGCGCGCAGCCCTGAGGCACGCATGAGCACCCCCCGCATCCTGCCCCCGGGCACCGAAATCGTACTGGCCAGCCATAATCGCGGCAAACTGACGGAATTCGCACAGCTTCTGCAGGGCAGCGGCGTCAGCATCGTCTCTGCCGCCGATCTGGGCCTGCCGGAGCCCGACGAAACCGCAGACAGCTTCGCGGGCAACGCGGCGATCAAGGCGCTGGCCGCCGCTCTTGCGACCGGAAAACCCGCCTTGTCTGACGATTCGGGCTTTTGCGTCGGCGCGCTGAATGGCGATCCGGGCATTTACTCCGCGCGCTGGGGCGGCCCGCAACGCGACTTCAACATGGCAATGCAACGTGTGCATGACGAAGTCGGGACCGCAACGGACCGCAGTGCATGGTTCGTCTGCGCCCTGAGCCTTGCGTGGCCCGACGGCCACGTCGACACGTTCAAGGGACGGTGCGACGGCACCCTGTCCTGGCCACCACGTGGCGATCATGGCCATGGTTACGACCCGATCTTCCAGCCGGAAGGCGAAACCCGCACCTTTGCCGAGATGGATGGTGCGGAAAAGAACGACATCAGCCATCGTGCCCGCGCACTCGCGCTGTTCCGCGCAGCCTGCCTGCCGACGGGCTGAGCGGTCGTATTTATCGCAAAAAAAAGCCCGCATGCCGGACTGGCATGCGGGCTTTTTTCATGAAAATCGACGTCTCAGCGACCGGTCAGGATACGCCCGACCAGTTCCTTGACCGACGGCACAAAGCCGTTGGAATAGAACGGATCAGTGCCGAAGCGCCACGCGCTGGTGCCGCCGAACATCAGGTTGTTGTCCACGATGTGGTCTGCATCCTCGCCATTACCGGCATGGGCCATCGCCTGCAGCGACTTCTGGATGCAGAACGAACGCGGATCGGCCTTGTGACCGTTGGTGTAATCCGGGCCCTTCTGGCTCCAGTTCGAGAACCGGCACTCCGACAGGCACCCCATGCACGCAGCCTGATCGACCAGGATCGAACGTGCTGCCTCAGGCGTCTCGAACACCAGCGTCGAGTCCGGCGTACGCAGCGCCTCGGTAAAGCCCTGCGCCACCCACTGATTGACATGCATCAGGTCGGGGGCGGTCACATAGACCTTGCGCCCGCGCGAACCGATGCTGAAAGCCGCCGTATGTTCGCCCACCGGATCGGCGGAATAGGCAACCTGCCGTTCCGAACGTGCCCGCATGTCGGTCATGAACTGGTTGTTCACAGCCGAGGAATAGAACCCCGTGGGCGAGAAGCGGTTCAGATAGACGTCCCCTTCCTTCAGGGTCATCAACCGACGCTTCCACGCTTCGGGGATCGGGCTTTCCTTGGTCAGCAGCGGGCGCGTGCCGAACTGGAACGCAACCGGCCCCAGATCGGGATTATCGATCCAGTCTTCCCATTCCTCCAGCCACCATACGCCACCGGCCATGATGATCGGCGTGTCGCCCAGACCGAACATCCGCATCGTGCGGCGCAGTTCGATCACGCGCGGCAGCGGGTCTTCCGGCTGAAGCGGGTTTTCGGTGTTGGACAGACCGTTATGTCCGCCCGCGCGCCACGGGTCTTCATACACGACACCGCCAAGCAAATCCGCCGTGCGCGAATAGGCACGCTTCCAAAGGGCATTGAACGCACGCGCGGACGAGACGATCGGGTAATAATGAACGCCGAACTTCGCCGCGATGTCAGACAGGCGATAGGGCATGCCCGCACCGCACGTCAGACCGTTGATCAGACCCTTCGCACCTTCCAGCACGCCGCTGATCACGCGCTCCGCCGCGCCCATTTCCCACAGGATGTTGGCATGGATGCGACCGCGACCACCCGCAGCTTCGTGCGCCGCGCGCACCTGCGCGATACCGCCACGAATGGCGTAATCGACCAGTTCGTCCTGACGTTCACGGCGCGTGCGGCCGTGATAAATCTGCGGAACGGGATTGCCTTCATCATCATAGAAGTCGGCATTGACGATCGAGACCGTCCCGGCACCGCCTGCCGCCGCCCAGTGGCCAGCCGTCGCGCCGGTCGATACCGACACGCCCTTGCCGCCCTCAACGAGGGGAAGTGTATCCACCCCACCCATGCGGATCGCGTTGATAGACTTCATCTTGTCCCTTCGCCTTCTGACCGGCACCGCAGGCCCAGCACCGCAGGCTTCAGATAAATCGTTGCTCGTGCCGCCACTCTCTAGCACGGCGCATCAAATGGTCCGGTGACATAGTATGACGCGCGCGGCGTCTGTCCGGACCCTGCAAATGGGGCCGGACAGACGCTCCGCAAGAAGCATCCACCCGGCCCACCGTGTCGCTTCAGCCGTCTTCGCGACGCGGACGACCGGCACCGCCGCCGGCTTTCGCGCCAACGGTCTCGGTGATGTCGGCACCCGTCTCCTGATCTACAACCCGCATCGACAACTTAACCTTGCCGCGGTCGTCGAAGCCCAGAACCTTCACCTTCACTTCGTCGCCCTGCTTGACGATGTCGGTCGTCTTGGCAACGCGCGCGGTGGACAGTTCGGAGATGTGAACCAGACCGTCCTTGGCACCAAGGAAGTTCACGAACGCACCGAAATCAGCCGTCTTGACGACCTTGCCGTTGTAGATCTTGCCCACTTCCGGCTCGGCCACGATGCCATTGATACGGCTGATCGCGCGCTGTGCCTGCTCTTCGCTCATGGCTGCGATCGTGATCGTGCCGTCATCGCCGATGTCGACCTTCGCACCCGAATACTCGACGATCTCACGGATCACCTTGCCACCGGAGCCGATCACGTCGCGGATCTTTTCCTTCGGCACGGACATCGTGGTGATCTTCGGCGCGGACGATGACACGTCCGAACGGCCTTCGGTCAGCGCCTTGGACATCTCGCCCAGGATGTGCAGACGACCTTCACGGGCCTGCTCAAGCGCGATCTTCATGATTTCCGGCGTGATGGACGTGATCTTGATGTCCATCTGCAGCGCGGTCACGCCGCTCTCGGTGCCGGCCACCTTGAAGTCCATGTCGCCGAGGTGATCTTCATCACCCAGAATGTCGGACAGAACCGCAAAGCCACGATCTTCCTTGATCAGGCCCATCGCGATACCGGCCACCGGACGCTTCAGCGGAACGCCCGCATCCATCAGCGCCAGCGAGGTGCCGCAGACCGTCGCCATCGACGACGAACCGTTGCTCTCGGTGATCTCGGACACGATACGCAGGGTGTACGGGAAGGCTTCCTTGCCCGGCAGCAGCGGGTGAACCGCGCGCCATGCCAGCTTGCCATGACCGATTTCACGGCGACCCGGCGAACCCATGCGACCGCACTCACCCACCGAATAGGGAGGGAAGTTGTAGTGCAGCATGAAGTTGGTGCGGTATTCGCCTTCCAGCGCGTCGATCACCTGCTCGTCCTGGCCGGTGCCGAGCGTCGCGACCACAAGGGCCTGCGTCTCGCCACGCGTGAACAGGGCCGAACCGTGGGCGCGCGGCAGAACGCCGACTTCTGACACGATCGGGCGCACGGTCCGCAGATCGCGGCCATCAATACGCAGACCGGTGTCGAGCACCGAACCGCGCACCACGTCAGCCTCAAGCTCCTTGAGCATCGGCTTGGCCATATCGACGTCCGCACCCTCTTCAGTCAGGGCTGCGATGATGGCGGCCTTTGCAGCGCCGACCTTCTCGTAACGGGCCTGCTTGACCTTTTCCTTGTAAGCAGCAGCGATCGACTTGCGGCCGAGTTTGTCGACCTTCTTCTTCAGCGCGATCTCTTCCTTGCTCGGGCCCTTGAGGTCCCAAGGCTGCTTCGCTGCGTGCTCGGCCAGTGCGATGGTCGCATCGATCACGGCCTGGAACGCGTCGTGACCAAACGTCACCGCACCGAGCATGACTTCTTCCGAAAGCTCGCTGGCTTCGGATTCGACCATCAGAACGCCGTCCGACGTGCCTGCGAGCACGAGGTCCAGCGCACTACCCTTCATCTCGGCAATGGTCGGGTTCAGCACATACGCACCGTCGACATAGCCAACGCGCGCTGCACCGACCGGGCCGAAGAACGGAATGCCCGACAGCGTCAGCGCCGCGGAGCAACCGATCAGGGCAACGATCGCCGGATCGTTTTCCATGTCGTGGCTGAGGACCGTCGCCGTGACCTGCACTTCATTGCGGAAATTGTCCGGGAACAGCGGACGCAGCGGACGGTCGATCAGACGCGAGTTAAGGACTTCCGCCTCGCTGGGGCGACCTTCGCGCTTGAAGAAGCCACCGGGGATCTTGCCCGCAGCGTAGGCCTTTTCCATGTAGTTGACGGTCAGCGGGAAGAAGTCCTGGCCCGGCTTGACGCTCTTGGCGCCAACGGCGGTGCACAGCACGATCGTGTCACCATAGGTGACCAGGACCGCACCATCGGCCTGGCGGGCGATCTTGCCGGTTTCGAGCACGAGCGGACGACCGCCCCATTCGATTTCTTTACGGAAGTAATTGAACATAGGCACAATCCCTATCGAACAGCGCGATTTGCGGCGATCTCTGTCCGGATGATCGGGATAGTGCTGACAGCGCTTCGGACGGCATGGAGAAATGGCACAATCGCCAGAACACCATGTGGCCTGAAACGCCGCGGACCGATCCGGGCGGTATCGCCGTCAAAGAAACGGCTGTGTTACCCGGCCCGGGGATCGGGTCCGGGAATAGCCGGGGCCATCACGGCACCCGGAAACACCGCGGCGACCCGAAGGCCGCCGCGCACGCGCAAATCAGCGACGCAGGCCCAGACGACCAATCAGGGTCTGGTAACGGTCAGCGTTCTTGCGCTTCAGATAGTCCAGCAGGCTGCGACGGCTGCTGACAAGCATCAGCAGACCACGGCGCGAGTGGAAATCCTTCGCGTGGGTCTTGAGGTGCTCGGTCAGGTTCACGATACGCTCGGTCAGGATGGCAACCTGAACTTCCGGCGAACCCGTGTCAGTCGGGGCAGTCTTGTATTCTTCGATAAGCGCGGTACGGCGCTCTGCAGTGATCGACATCGTCGTCTCCATTGGGTCAAAAGGTCAGAGCAGACGCTCGGGGCGCAGCAGGCCGTCTTCCAGCCTGCACAATCCCAGAACGTGCCCCCCGTCCATCGCGCGCACCACCCCGCCATCGGGATCGCACGTGTCCGGAATACGGTCCATCAGTTCGAGCAGGCTGATCGCCCGTCCGTTCGACAGTCCTTTTGCCTCCGCTTCGGTCAAGGCCAGCGCCGGGATGTCGGCCAGCGCGGTCGCGACCGGAAGCAGAAGCTCCGGTGAGGCAGGCGCGTTTTCGTCGGTTGCAAGGATTTTGTCCAGCATAATCGAGTCCGCTTCGGAAAACGGACCGACACGCAGACGCCGCAGGGCCGACACATGCCCGACCGTCCCGCACGCCAGCGCGATGTCGCGGGCCAGCGCGCGCATATAGACGCCCTTGCCCGACTCCACCTCGAACACCGCGGTATCGGCATCGGGCCGGGCGATCAGCTCGATCCGGTCCACGCGCGCGGGGCGCGGCGGCAATTCCGGCGGCCTGCCGTCGCGCGCCATGTCATACGCGCGCTCGCCATTCACCTTCAATGCCGAATAAACCGGGGGCACCTGCATGATGTTGCCGCGGAACGCCGGCAGGGCGGCACGCAGTTCGTCATCGCTCGGGCGCACGTCGGACGTGGCGACAACCGCGCCGTCGGCATCGTCGCTGTCGCGTGCCTCCCCAATCCGCAGCGTGAAGTGATAGGTCTTCGTGCCGTCCATAATATAGGGGACCGTCTTGGTCGCCCGGCCGAATGCCACCGGCAGCAGCCCGGTCGCCAGCGGGTCGAGGGTCCCGCCGTGCCCTGCCTTCTGCGCGTCGAACGCACGGCGCACCTTGTTCACCACATCGGTGGAGGTCACGCCACTCGGCTTGTCGACAACCAGCCAGCCATCGAGAACACGCCCGCGCTTGCGTCGCATCAGAATACCCCTCGTCCCGGAAAGAGGCGAGGCTTTAGACGACGCACCCCGCCAGCGCAATGGACAAGCGCCTCAGCGCGCAACAAGGCGCGGCAGATCGGCCAGCAGACCGTCGCGCGCACGTGGTCCGGCGAAGCCCTCGCGCCGGTCGTCCTCACGCACCAGCCGGACGAACACGACACGCCGACCGCGCAGGTCAGCCCACCCCACGAACCAGCCGAACTGCACCGCCGGGTCGCGCGTCAGATTACGCCCCGTGCCCAGGCCCGAACCGGTCTTGCCGAAAACCGTGTCCCCGTCGGCGTCCCGAAAAGACGGCGCTGTGGCCATGGTCTTGCGGACCGCATCGGCCGAAACCGGCAACTTCCCCGACAGCATCTTCTGCAGGAATGCCATCTGCTCCAGCGGAGAAATCGCCAGCGAGGAATTGACCCAATATGCGACCGGTAAAATCGCGCCCTTCTGCACCGGTGCCGTAAGGTCACGATTGCCATAGGAAAATGCATCGACATAGCGCTGCAACGTGGCGTGACCCATCTTGCCGGTCAGCACCATCGAATACCACAGCACCGAATCCCGCAGCCAGCCACGCGGCGAGGTAGGATTGCGCCAGACCGGCATCCAGTCCGGATATCCCTGCCTGAAGTGCCAGACCGGGACATCGGGCGACAGCAGGACACCGGAATCGAACCCCATCAGCGCCAGCACCAGTTTGAAGCTAGACGCCGGACTGATGCGCTGGTCGCAAACCCCGCTCTGCACCAGCATTGTGCCCGTCTTCACGTCGGCGATCAGCGTGCAGTCGCGCGACGGCGCCGCCTTGGCTGTGTGCGAGACCAGTACCACCCCGAACACGACCGCAATCCAACTCGATTTCCGCACCCTGCTCTCCCCATGTTGCCAGCGTCCGCGCGCGTCGCGCACATATATCGACCGTGCCCGAAACCGCTCAAACGCCTGATAATTACGGCAATTCCGGGAAAATACGCGCCCGATCGTGCATCTCGTCTGGTCATCCTTCCGACAACCGGGTTTGATGAGGGCCAATGCAGAACCCCATGCCCCACAGCGCGCTATCACCGACCGCCGGGCCCGCCTGGCGGCTGGAGCCGCGCGCGCAGGGTTATTGCCTGCATGTGGAAGGCACGTGGCATGCGTTGTCAGGGCAATGCCCTGTCCTGCCCGCAGGGGCGCTTGCCTCGGCACACGGCGCGTTGCTGATCGACACGACGCATCTGGGTCAGTGGGACAGCGGCCTGATCGCGTTTCTATGGGCAGTCGCGCAGCAGGCACAGGCAGCAGGCGTAGCGTTCGATCTCGACGGCCTCCCACCCGCCGCCAGACGATTGCTGGACCTGTTGCCGCGCGCTGAGCCCGCACCCCCGCCCGATGCCCCACGGCGCAAACCCGGCTTCGTCACCAGGACCGGCGAACGCACGCTGGCCTTCACCGAAGAAACAGGCGCGATGACCGCACTCGCTCTGGAGACCGGGCATGGCGCATTCGCCAGCCTGCGCGGGCGCGGACGGATGCGCGGCATCGACCTCATGGCGGACGTGCGTGCCGCTGGGCAGCAGGCGCTGGTGATCGTCAGCGTGGTGAATTTCCTGATCGGTGCGATTCTGGCGTTCGTCGGTGCCGTGCAGCTGCGGAAATTCGCCGCCGACATCTATGTGGCCAACCTTGTCGGGTTGGCCTCGGTGCGGGAAATGTCCGCCGTCATGACGGCCATCATCATGGCCGGACGCACGGGTGGCGCTTATGCCGCGCGCATCGCCACCATGCAGGGCAACGAGGAAATCGATGCGCTGGAAGTTTTCGGCATTTCGGTTTCGGGCTATCTGCTGCTGCCCGCCATCCTGTCACTGATGCTGATGATGCCGCTGCTCTATCTCTATGGGTGTGCGGTCGCGATGACGGGTGGCTTTCTGGTCACGGCGTCGATGCTGAACGTCACGGCACTGGGCTACTGGCACCAGACCTTTGCGTCCGTGCCAGCGCACCAGTTCGTCTTCGGATTTCTGAAAACCGTGACGTTCGCGGCGCTGATCGGCGTGACATCCTGCCGGATCGGCCTGCGCGCGGGACGCCGGGCAGCAGACGTCGGGACGGCAGCCACCAAGGCTGTGGTGGTCGGGATCGTGGGGGTTATCGCACTGGACGCTGTCTTTGCCGTGCTTGCCAATGTGGTGGGATTCTGATGGTCGCGCAGGATCAGGCCAATCAGGATGTCGTCATGCGGCTGGAGAACGTGACGCTGGGGTTCGGCCCGAAGATCATCCAGCGGGGCCTGTCGTTCGACGTGAAGCGCGGCAGTATTTTCGCCGTGATGGGCGGCTCGGGGTGCGGCAAGAGCACGGTCCTGAAATCCATGATCGGCCTGTTGCGCCCTCAGGCCGGCAGGTTCGAAGTCAAGGGCGAGCCCTATTGGGAAGCGACCGACGCGCGACGGGCTGACATCGGCAGACGCTTCGGCGTCCTGTTCCAGAGCGGAGCCTTATGGAGTTCGCTGACAGTCGGCGAGAACGTGGCGCTGCCGATGCAGATGTTCACCGATCTCGACGCCGCGTCGGTCAGGCGTCTGGTGGACCTGAAACTGGCGCTCGTCGGGCTGTCTCATGCCGGGCGGCTCTATCCTTCGGAAATCAGCGGCGGCATGCGCAAACGTGCGGGTGTTGCACGCGCCATCGCGCTGGACGCCGATATCCTGTTTTTCGACGAACCCTCGGCCGGACTCGACCCGATCACGTCCGCCCGGCTGGACGAGCTGATCCTGACCCTTCGGGACGGTCTGGGCGCGACCATCGTGATCGTCAGCCACGAACTGCCAAGCCTGTTCGCCATCGCTGACGATGGCATCTTCCTCGATGCCGAAACCCGCACCGCGATCGCCCACGGCGCGCCGCGTGACCTGCGCGACCACTCGGACAACCCGCTGATCCGCGCTTTCATGAACCGCACCCTCGAACCCGGCGACAGGAGCCCCTGACCATGGACAAACGCCACACGACACTCGGCGCCTTCGTGCTGGGCAGTGTCGCCCTGATGCTGGTGGCGCTGGTCGGCTTCGGGAACGTGCATCCGTTCAGCCCGAAAAACCGGGCTTTCGTGGTCTTTCCCGACAGTGCCGCGGGTCTGTCGGTGGGAGCCCCGGTCACGTTTCGCGGGGTTACGGTCGGGTCGGTCCGCGCCATTCATATCGCCTACGACACCAAGACGAACGAGGCGTTCATCCCGGTCGAGATGGACCTGATCGAGGGGCGCGTGCGGCTGACACGCGATTCGACGTCGTCGCAGCCGTCACTCAGCGAACTGGTGGCCAAGGGGCTGCGGGCCGAACTCAATCTGCAGAGCTTCGTGACAGGCCAGAGCAACGTCAATCTGGACTTCGCCCCGGCATCGGCGGCCACGTTTCACCCGTCTATGGCCAGCGGCGTTGAAATCCCCTTCCGCCGCTCCGCTATCGAAAAGGTCAAACAAACCCTGACCGAGCTGCCGCTCAAAGACATCATCACGAATGCAGACGCGATGATGACCAGCATCCGTCGCCTGTCAGACCAGATGGGCACCGATCTGCCGCCGTTGATCCTGAGCCTGCAAAAGACGTCCGACACCGCCGGGGTCACGTTGGAAGACACGCGCGCGGCGCTGAAAGATGTGCACACCAAACTCGACGGTTCGCTGGACAGCATCACGACGCTCGCGGCACATGGCACCACCCAACTGGACGATCGCGGGGCCGAACTGCACGCGCTGCTGGTCCAGACCAACGAAACCATGCGTCACGCCAATGAGACGCTGACCAACCTGCAAGGTCTGGTATCCACTCGCTCGCCCGAGCGCGCCGAACTGGACGCAGCCCTGCGCGACGTGGCCGCAAGCGCCGCCGCCCTGCGTGGTTTCGCAAGCGACGTGGAACGCAATCCGCAACTTCTGCTGACAGGACGCCGCCCATGATCCGCCCCCTTTATGTCGCGGTCGCGCTCCTCGGGCTCAGCGCGTGTGCCGCCCCGCCCCTTAAGCTCTACACGCTGGGCTATGCCAGTGACGGTGCCGTCATGACACCTCCGCGCGGCGCGCCGAGCCTGCAAATCGCGCAGGTCATGCTGCCTGATTATCTGGATACGCAGGACATGGTGGTGCGCGATGACGCCGTGATCCATCGCAGCGCATCGGGTCGATGGGCGGAGCGCCTGTCTGTCGGCATCGGCGAACTCGTGACCAGCGGCCTTCAGGCCCGCTATCCCGGGATCGATATCGCGTCACAGCGCCTGCCGGTTCCGGCAGATGCGCGTCTGGATATCAATGTGGAGCGCTTTGACGTGACCCAGGACGGTCGCGCCCTGCTCGACGCGACATGGAGCTTCGCGCCGATGGACCCCAAGCAGCCAATCGTCCGCAAACGGGTACATATCGAGGAGCATGGATCGGTGGGAACAGATGCCGGACTGGCCGCACTAATGCGGCGCGCCGTGCAGGATCTGGGCGGGCAGATCGCCCTGCCGTCAGCGGCGCTTACCGCCCGCTGACGCCGTTTCAGTCCAGATCGCGTGCCACTTCCGGCTGACGCAGCAGGGCGTCGACTTCCATCGCATAATCCAGCGCCGTATCGGGCTGGAAATGGATTTCCGGCACGGTGCGAAGCCGCATAACGCGGGAAAGCTGGTTACGCAAAAACGGAGCGACCCGCTTCAGCGCCGGTAGAATCGCCTCGATATCCGTCCGCCCGAGACGAGCGACAAACGCCGTGGCGTGGCGAAAATCCGGGGAAATCCGGACCTCGGTCACCGTCACACGGGAATCGAGCAGTTCCGGGTCCCGGAACTCGACCCGCGTAAACACGTCGGACAGGGCGCGACGCACTTCTTCGGACACACGCAACTGACGCTGCGACGGCCCCAAAGGCGTGCGACCGGCAAGTTTCCCTGCCGGCCCGCTTATCGTCGTACGCTTGGAGGAACCGCCCCTGCTCATGCGGGAACCAGTTCCATCTCGAAGCACTCAACCATGTCCTTCTCGCGCAGGTCGTTGTAACCCGCGAAGGAAAGACCGCACTCGTACCCACGGGCGACTTCCTTGACGTCGTCCTTGAAGCGCTTGAGCTGGCTGAGATCGCCCTCGTGAATGACCACGTTGTCACGCAGTAGACGCACACCACAACCGCGCTTGACCAGACCTTCGGTGACATAGCAACCGGCGACCTTGCCAACTTTGGTGATGTTGAACACCTGACGGATTTCCGCATAGCCGAGGAACTTCTCGCGGTGTTTGGGCGCAACCTTGCCCTTCACCAGCTGCTCCACATCGTCGGCCACCTGATAGATGATCGAGTAGTAGCGGATATCCACACCTTCGCGCTGCGCCAGTTCACGGGCCTGCGTCGTCGCACGCACGTTGAACGCAACCACGACGGCACTGGAAGCCTTGGCAAGCTGGACATCGCTTTCGGTAATCTGACCGACCGAAGCGTTCAGCACGCGGATCTTGACTTCCTCATGCTCCAGCTTGAGCACCGTCGTCTGCAAAGCCTCGGCAGAACCCTGCACGTCGGCCTTGATGACGATCGCCACTTCCTTCTGCTCGCCTGCCTGGATACGGGCCAGCATCTGGTCGAGCGTGCCACGGGCAGCACTCTGGCCGGCCGCCATCCGATCCTTGATCGTGCGCTGACGGAATTCCGAGATTTCGCGAGCGCGATTCTCGTTCTCCACCACCACGAACGGCTCGCCCGCACCCGGAACACCGGCAATGCCCAGAACCTCGACCGGAGTCGAAGGACCGGCTTCGGTGATCTGACGTCCCTTGTCGTCCAGCATGGCACGCACACGGCCCCACTCTGCGCCAGCAACGATGATGTCGCCTTTGCGAAGCGTGCCCTTCTGCACCAGCATAGTCGCAACCGGACCACGTCCACGATCCAGACGCCCTTCGATCACCGGGCCTTCGGCCACGCGATCCGGGTTCGCCTTCAGATCGAGCACTTCCGCCTGTAGAAGAATGGCTTCTTCCAGCTTGTCCAGACCCGTCCGCTTCAGCGCCGAGACCTCGATCTCCTGCGTGTCGCCACCCATGCTCTCGACCACGATCTCGTGGCTGAGCAGTTCCTGACGGACGCGGTCCGGATTCGCACCCGGCTTGTCCATCTTGTTGATGGCCACGATGATCGGAACGTCAGCAGCCTTGGCGTGCTTGATGGCTTCGATCGTCTGCGGCATGACGCCGTCATCCGCCGCCACAACCAGCACCACAACGTCCGTCACCTGCGCGCCACGGGCACGCATCGAGGTGAAGGCTTCATGGCCCGGCGTGTCGATGAAGGTAATCTTCGCACCCGAAGCCAACGTCACCTGATAGGCGCCGATATGCTGCGTGATGCCACCGGCTTCGCCGCTTGCCACATCGGTGGTCCGCAGCGCATCCAGCAGCGAGGTCTTGCCGTGATCGACGTGACCCATGACCGTCACGACCGGTGCGCGGGCAACCAGATCGGTCTCCTGATCTTCGACGCCCTCAATACCGATTTCAACGTCGCTGTCAGCAACGCGGCGGACGCGATGGCCGAATTCCTCGATCACCAGTTCTGCCGTGTCGGCATCGATCGTCTGGGTGACGGTCGCCATCACACCCATCTTCATGAGCGCCTTGATGACCTCGCCCTGACGGGCTGCCATACGGTTGGCCAGTTCCTGGACCGTGATGGTCTCCGGCAGAACGACGTCACGCACAACACGCACCTGATCGGCACGCAGACGCTCCAGCTCCGCCTGACGACGCTCGCGGTCGCGCTGACGGCGCACGGACGCCAGCGAACGGGTCTTGTCGTCATCACCTTCGATCGCCGCCATGACGTCGATACGACCGGCGCGACGACCGTCACCACCCTTCTTTGCAACGGCACCGACATTCTTGCGATTCGGAGCAGCCGCAGCCGGACGACGCGGCGCTGCACGGCGATCGTCTTCACCTTCGGCCGCACCCGTCCGCAGACGCAGCGTCTCACCAGCAGGAGCATTCGAAGGCGAAGCAGGGGCCGGGGTCGGCTTCAGGGGACGTGCGGGCATAATGGCCCGGTCCGCGAGACGCACCAGACGCTCCATCGGCGGCGCCAGCGTAACCATGCCGGGGATCGGCGTTTCGGAAACGGCAGGACCAGCCGGCTCGGCGGGGCGTGCAGGCTCCTTTGCCGGAGCCTTGCTGCCGCTCTGCTTGGCAGCCTGTGCTGCCTCGGCATCTTCCTTGGCGCGCAGTTCGGCTTCTTCAGCCGCACGGCGTTCGTCTTCTTCCCGGCGACGCGCTTCTTCCGCAGCCGACAGGATCGAAATCTTTTCCTGCTCGCGACGCGCGGCTTCTTCTTTCGCAGCCTCGATACGCTGCTGTTCCAGCACGCGCTGACGCGTTGCAAGCTCGGCAGCCGTCAGGGCCCGGCCGACGCCGGTTCCCCGGCCCGCACCCGCACCACGCGGTCCACCGCCAGCGCCCGGCTTGCCAGGTGCCGGGTCACGCTTCTTGCGGACCTCCACCTGCACTACCTTGGAGCGGCCGTGGCTAAAGGTCTGCCGGACAGAGCCGGCATCGACCGTCCGTCCAAGCTCCATACGGCCCTGGGGCCGTAAGGACAGGCGTCCTTTACCCTGATCCTGATCTTGATCGTTGCCTTCGCTCATGTACCTGCCTGTTCACCCTGATCCGGCGCAAGGGACGCCCGGATCGGAACCGCCCTGCCGGACAGTCCCAAAAAACGCTCATTATCACTCAGCAGCCGTTGCGCCAAAGCGCCTGGTAAGACCGCCACGTGCACTACATGGTCACGGCCAAAGACCGCGCCAAGTTCGGTGGCTGTCGCCACCTCAACCACCGGAAGCGACCGTGCTCCGGAAAGAAGCCGGGACCGCTCGTCGGCACTGCCATCACCCGCCTGAACCACAGCGGCCGCTCGGCCTGCCACAATCCACTCCCGGGCCTTGGCGAACCCGCTCACGACCTGCCCCGAACGCCGCAGCAGACCCAGGGTCTCTACCTTCCGTCTGGACAATGTGCCGAGCACGGACTCCAGCAGATCAGGGGGCGCCTGAACCTGTGATCGCGCAGCGCGAGAGAAGACACCGCGTGTCCGGGCGGTTTCTAGCACATCCCGCCGCGCACTCAACCACATTCCCCGTCCCGGAAGCCGGGCCGCGGCGTCAAACACCAGAACCCGGTCGGGAGACAGCACGAAACGCAGCATCGTGTCCGGTTTCGCATGCTCGCGCGTCACGATGCAACGGCGCGTCGGCCCCCGTTCGGTATCCTCCGAAGGATCGTCTGTCGGCGAGCCTTCGTTTTCGTTTATCGGAGCCTCAGACGTCGCCGGTCTCCTCGGAGTCCGATGCCTCGGCTTCTGGGGCCGCGGCTTCATCACCCTCGAACCAGTGAGCGCGGGCTGCCATGATGATTTCGTTGGCGGCCTCTTCGTCGATCACTTCGCCACCCAGCATCTCGACCAGTTCATCGCCAGCCAGATCCGCGAGATCGTCGAGCGTCTTCACGCCTTTCTCACCCAGCGTCACCAGCATGTCTGACGAAAATACGCCCAGCGCCGCAATATCATCGGTCACGCCCAGTTCGACTCGCTTCGCGTCCTGCTCTTCCTCGCGACGGGCAATGAAGCCTTCGGCGCGGCGAACCAGTTCTTCGGCGACCGTCTCGTCAAACCCTTCGATCACGGACAGTTCGTCCATGTCCGCATAGGCCAGTTCTTCGATCGAGTGGAACCCCTCGGTCACGAGCAGGCCCGCGATCACATCGTCCACATCGAGCGCCTCGACGAACAGGCCGGTGCGCTTGCGGAACTCTTCCTGACGACGCTCCGATTCCTCGGCCTCCGTCAGGATATCGATGTCCCAGCGCGTCAGCTGGCTGGCCAGGCGCACGTTCTGGCCACGACGACCGATCGCAAGGCTAAGTTGTTCATCGGGGACGACAACTTCAACCCGTCCGGCCTCTTCATCCATCACAACCTTGGACACTTCGGCTGGTGCCAGCGCATTCACGACAAACGTCGCAGCCTGCGGGCTCCACGGAATGATGTCGATCTTCTCGCCCTGAAGCTCCTGAACGACGGCCTGCACGCGCGATCCGCGCATACCCACGCACGCACCGACCGGATCGATCGACGCATCCTTGGAGATGACCGCCATCTTGGCGCGCGATCCCGGATCACGGGCAACTGCCTTGATCTCGATGATGCCGTCATAGATTTCCGGCACTTCCTGCGCGAACAGCTTCGCAAGGAACGCAGGATGCGTGCGCGAGAGGAAAATCTGCGGCCCGCGCGGCTCGTCACGCACATCATAGATGTAGGCACGAACGCGGTCGGAGTTACGGAAGCTTTCACGCGCGATCAGTTCGTCACGACGCAACAGGGCTTCGGCGCTGCCGATCTCGACCATCAGGTTGCCGTACTCGGTGCGCTTGACGGTACCATTGACGATCTCGCCCACGCGGTCCTTGAACTCGTCATACTGGCGCTTGCGCTCGTACTCGCGCACGCGCTGCACGATCACCTGCTTGGCTGTCTGCGCCGCGATACGACCGAAATCGATCGGCGGAAGCGGGTCGATCAGATGCTCGCCCAACTGGATTTCCGGCTGGTACTTGCGGGCGATGTGCAGGGGAATCTGCGTCTCTTCGTTCTCGACCACCTCGACGGCTTCGGTCCAGCGCGACAGGCGCACTTCGCCGGTGCGGCGATCGATGGTCGCACGAATATCCTTGTCGTGACCGTATTTGGCGCGCCCGGCCTTCTGAATGGCCTGCTCCATGGCTTCCAGAACTTCTTCACGATCGATCGTCTTTTCACGCGCAACGGCGTCGGCGACGAGCAGAAGCTCCGGGCGGGATACTGACGTGTCCATGTCTTGTTCTCCGGGCGGGCCGATCGGCCCTAATCGTCAAATCTCGGTCAGTGGGTTTTGCGGCCGGGCCGGGTCGGATTCAGCTTCGGCACCCGGCGGGCGGGCTCTGCCTCGTCTTCATCGTCGGGCGATGCCTGCGTCGTCGCCTCGATCAGCGCGTCAGTCAGGACCAGACGCGCCTTGCGAAGTTCCGCCAGCGGAAGGCTGACTTCCTTGCCATCGTCGAGGCGCATGCGCGCAACGCCGTCTTCCGCACCCAGAACGATGCCAACGAACCGACGACGTCCGTCGATCGGTACATTGACCTCTGCCCGCGCCAGATGCCCGGCGAAGCGGACCCAGTCTTTCGGTCGGGTCAATGGGCGATCGATTCCCGCCGAGGACACCTCAAGTGTCCACATACCGGGGATAGGATCGTCGACATCGAGCACCGCGCCAACGGCATGGCTGATCTGTTCGCAGTCTTCGACTGTGATCAGGCTGCCGTCTGCACGGTCCGCCATGATCTGCACGGTCGGCGTCTCGCGGCCCAGCACGGAAACACGCACGATCTCATAGCCCATATCAGCCAGAGAGGGTGCAATCATCTCCGCGATTTTCGCGTCGAGGCCGGTCAGGTGAGGAAGGTCTTCGTTCAATACAAAAAAAGGCGGCCGCTGGGGCCACCCTCCAAAAAGAGCAGATTAAGAAGGAATTACGCCTATCTATGTCATCGCCCTGACAGATGCAAGGCGCGTATGGAAGTTTCCCGGGTCGCCCGGTCAGCACGCTCCTCACACGCTCCACACCTGTGGACCGGAAACGAATGTTTACAGAAATATCAGGTTTCTCCGCTTGCGCGGACTGCGCACCCATTGTCAGATGACGGCATGCTGGAAACGCCTGAGCCCGACCGGCAGCCCGTCAAATCGGGTCAGCCACCTGTACGCCGTGCCCTGATGGTTGGCATGATGGGCGTTATCGTCGCAGCCGGTCTGTCCGCCAGACTGGCCTCGCATCAGGACGCGACGCCGGCCGCACAAACGCCCGCCCGTCAGGCAGCCACAGCAGCCCTGCCCTCGCACGCGCTTCAGTCGGCGGCACAGTTCAATCTGATCGCACCGGAAAACGCCGCCACGGCTCTGGCCCGTTCCGGCATGTCCCCCGATCAGCAGGCAAACATCCTTGCCGCGGTCAAACGGCGCGACTATCGGCTCGTCGAAATGCCGATTTATGACAATGCCGGCACCGGCGGAGTGGTCTCGGTGCGATCTGGCGCGTTCACGCAGCAGGTGGCCCTGTCATCGGTCAAGCCGACGACGGTCATCCTGCCTATCCTGATCAGTGGTGAGGTCGATATCGTGCCGGTATCAAATCCTGGCGTAACGGGCATCGCATCGGCGGCCATCACGTCGCTTGGTCCGATTGCACTGCCGGTCATTCACAATGACGAATATCTTGTTTTGGACGTGGTCGCACAATGAAGTCCCTCCTTCCGCTTCTGAACCGCATGATGCCGGTGATGATGGTGGTCTTCCTCTTCCTTGCAAGCCTTCAGGCCGCGGCTGCGCTCCATCTTTCACTGGCGGGCCTGCAGCATTTTATGGAATGGTGTGCGCCCGCATACGCGCCAGTTGCAGGAGCAAGCGCGCTTCTCGCCGTCGCGGGTCTGCTGTTCGAGACCCGCGCCGAAAAACTGGCCCGTAAGGGCCTTCGGCGCAGACGGAGATGGATCATGGACGTATTAGCTCGTTTGACGAACCGCACGGCACTCGAAGAGATGCTGGCGCGTGAGCAGCGTGAAACAACGCTCGACGCTGACGAGTTGGCAGCCAGCCTCCGGGCCCGCGTGATCGGTCAGGATCAGGTCTGCGAGGACATCGCCGCCCAGTTGCGCCGTCGTCTGGCACTTCAGGTGCGCGGCAAGCCCGTGGGTATCTTCCTGCTGGCTGGCCCCCCGGGCACCGGCAAGACCTATCTTGCAAAGCAGCTGGCGCGGCAGGTCGATCGCCCGCTGCTGCATTTCGACATGACGCAGCACACCCAGTTGCATTCCTCTGAAATGCTGTTCGGCACCCCCAAGGGCTATGTCGGTTCGGAGACCTTTGGTCGTCTGACCGGGGGCCTGAAGGAAAAGCCGGACGCCGTCGTGCTGCTGGACGAGATCGAGAAAGCTCACCCGGACGTCTTCAAGAAGTTCCTGACAGCGTGGAATGACGGTCACATGACCGAGGCCTCGACCGGCCAGCATATTTCCACCACGCAGTGCATTTTCATCCTGACGTCCAACATCGCGACCGAAGTGCTGACCGACATCGCCGACCGCCTGTCTGACGAGCCGGACAAGATGCGTGCGGAATCTGTCGAAGCCCTGCGGCAGGCCGGGTTCGCGCCCGAGGTTCTCAACCGTCTGGACCGGATCTTCGTGTTCCGGCAGTTGACGGGCTTGGATCTGGCGCGCGTCGCAGCCCTCGAAATCGAGGCGATGATCGAAAGCTACGGCCTGAAGGTCGAGACGGGCGGTATCGACGCTTCTCTGCTGTTCCATGTGCTGCGCCGCCAGAACAAGATCGGCGCGGCCGCCAGTGCGCGTGACCTTGTCCGCTCCATCGAGGAAATGATCAGCGAGTCGCTGATCGTGGCCCGTCAGAATGGCGCAAAGACGGTGCGCGTCATCGATGGCGAAAATGGTGTCGTGGCGCAGATGACAGCCGACAGCGACTCACAACGTGCGCGTCTGGCGCGCTGATCTGAATATCGGCTAGAAATTTATGTCTGCATTCACGCGGCTCTGGCGTCGGGCGTTTCTGTGGCGCCTCTGCCTCTACGTCTCGGTCATTTCCTGCGCCCTGACCCTGGTTTATCCGCCGCCTTATCTGCTGCGGGCGGTCCCGCCGCTCAAGCCGATGATTGCGGAGATCAATCATCTTCTGGGCCGATCGCCCACACCACAGGCCCCTACGCCGGACTCCACGGCGTCCAATGACGCTGCACCACCGCCCGGCGCGGCTGCCCCCGCTGGTACCCCCTCCGCAGCGTCGGACCCGGCCAACACGGAACAGGTCGCGACGCCCCCGATCACCGCCGACCTGCAAGGCGGCATTCCCTTCGCCGGGCGCGTGCTACCGCTGCCCGCAGGTATCTGGCACCCCGTGCTCAGCACTCAGGCCGGGCCGCACCGTGAGCTGCTGACCAATGTGCTGGTGCGCGCCGACCGGGGCATCGTTACGGGTGTCATCGTGGCGCATGGCAGCACCGCGTCCATTCCCGCCAATTCGGTTTCAGATCTTGAGAATGGCTGCCACGACGACCGGAATTATCTTTCCAAGATCGTGACCGGTGGCCCGCAGACCTTCGAGTGCTGGACCACGAACTATACGATGCTCGAACAGCATCCCATGACCAACAATCAGGATGTGAACGAGGCGTTCGAGCGCCTGCACGTGCTTGGCTTCCCGCTGCCGCCACTGATGCTCATGGCGACGTGGAACCGTGCCGATGCATCCACGGATGGCGGCGTGAATGTCGAGAACGTCACGATCCTGATCAGCCCCGCAACGCCGGGCACCACGAAGCTGCCCAACCCGCCGGAGGCCTATCTGAAAGAAGCACTCCACAGCGTTCCGTCGTCAGGAGAGCTGGTGAATCGCCTCAATCAGTGGATGACAAACTGGGTGCCGGTTCTGCGGGACGGGTATCTGGGCAAGGTGAAGATTGAAGACATCCCACCGATCGCAAGCCACGATCCGGCTGCCCCGTAACAGGGCAGCCAGTCCAGGGTGCTAACGCAGAACGCCCGATATTTCGACGAGGAAATCCAGCACCGTGCGGGTCCGAAGCGGCAATGTGCGTGGCCCCGTGTGCACGGCGTAGAACGGCAGAGCCGGCATCGTCCATTCCGGGAACAGTTCGACCAGTTCCCCTGTCGCGATTGCCTCCTGAATCTGGAAAGACGGCAGCATACCGATCCCGACGCCAGCCCGCACGGCCATCATCACGGCCTCGTTGCTGTTGGCGCGCAGGGGGCCGTTGGCGTTGATGGCGCTTTGCTCGTCATCACGTTCGAAAATCCATTCGAACCGAAGACCGCTATAGGTATGGGCGATACAGGGGTGGTTGATCAGATCCCGCGGGTGCTCTGGCACGCCGCGTCGCGCGATATACGCCTTGCTGGCCACAAGCCGCCGGTGGATGGACCCCAGACGGCGCGCGATCAGGGAGCCCTCTGCCAGTTCGCCGATCCTGACGGCCAGATCCAGCCCCTCTTCGACCAGATCGCCAAACCCGTCGCGCACGATCAGTTCGATCGACAGGTCCGGGTGCTGATCCAGCAATTCCCCCAGACGACTCGTGACATACATGCCGTAGGCCGTGGTCACGCCAACCCGCACCAACCCGGAGACCGAGGCCCTCCGTCGCCCGAGCGCGGTCTCAGCCGTCTCCAGGATCTCGATCACCTCGTACGCATGGGGCAGAAGGCTGCGTCCGTCCTCGGTCATCATGAGACTGCGTGTCGTGCGCGCGAAAAGCGTGGTCCCGTAATGCGCTTCCAGCAAGGCGATATGACGCGAGATGGTCGGCTGGCTGGCCCCGGTTTCCCGCGACACAGCGGAAAACGAACCAGTAGCCGCAACGCGGACGAAACTGTGGAGTGCCGAAAGTAGATCCATAACCTGCCATTCCAGACCGGCACGACGTCTGCCGCCCGATGAGTCGTCTGTGCAACCTTCGCATTGGAGTCGCAGCGCCATCTCAATGCAAGAGTGTTTGCGAATGATTCCTATCTACGGATAGTGTTCTGACCAACCCCCAGTTTCTGCTCCGCCATACGCGCCAGCCTGACGAACGGCAGCCCAAGCAGCAGATACGCCGCGCCGATCATCAAACCCGTGCCCAGATAGTCGTAATAGGTCGTCGAAAGCCGCACATAGGTCTGGCTCAGCTCGGTCAGGGTAATCACGCTGACCAGCGACGAATCCTTGAGCAGCGAGATGAAATCGTTGGTCATGACCGGGACAACCACCCGGAAAGCCTGTGGCACCACGACATAACGCAGCGCCTGCGCCTGCGTCATGTTCAGCGCGAGTGCGGCCTCCAACTGACCTTTTGGCACGGACTGCAGTCCAGCGCGGTAATTCTCGGCCTCATACGCTGCGTAGTTCAGGCCCAGCGACAGCACGCCCGCCACAAACGGCGAAAGCTGTATGCCCAGACTCGGCAGGGCGTAGAAAATGAACAGCACCTGGATCAGCAGCGGCGTGCCACGAATGATCTCGATATAGATCCCCGCGATTCGCCCCAGAAAACGCGGGCCATAGCCCCGCACCAGTGCGAGCGAAATTCCCAGACCAACGGCCAGCACCATCGCACATGCCGACACCGCCAGCGTCATGATCGCTCCGTGCAGCACCAGCGGCAAGAAGCCCAGATACCGCCTGGCATAGGTCTTCCATCCGGGCGCGGGCTGAATGGCCGCAAGGTAATGGTTCCAGGCGTCCGGCCGCTGATCGATGACCGACCGATCCCCCAGATAGTCGGCCATCTGCGGTGTATAGAGCTTCCAGCGCGCCAGAATCCGGTGCAATTCCCCGTCCGCCATGATTTCGGACAGGGCTTGATCCACCTGATCGCGTTCGACCTCGTGCCCCGGCGCGAAGGCAATACCATATTCGATCTGGCCGATCGGCGGCCCCACCACCTTCAGATCGGGGTGCGGCGTGCCGTAATATTGCGCTATGGGCCCGTCCAGAAGCACCGCATCCAGCCGCCCATTCCGAAGATCGGTATAAGCGTCCGTCTCCTCGTCGTATGAACTGAGCTTCACGCTGGGGTCATTCCGCAGCAGACGCTCTGCCAGCGTGTCCTTCAGCGTGCCCACAGCATGACCGCGCAGGGATTCGAGCGAGTCGAAATCGTGTTCGTTCTGGCGCAGCGTGATGCGTTCGGCCGTTACGTAATACGGCCGAGTGAACAGCACAGCCGCGCGATGCTCCGGCGTCATTTCGATGCCGTCGATCACCATCGTATAGAGCCCGCGCTTCAGGCCGGGGATCAGTCCGTCCCAGTCATTCTGCACGAACTCCATCTTCCGGTGCAGCTTGCGGCCCAGCGCTTCGGCAATGTCGTATTCAAAGCCCGTCAGCCGCGCCTGATCCGCCGGATCGTGGAAAACGAACGGCACGTTGGCCTGCGCGTCCGACGCCCAGCGCAGCGGCGGGGCATCCGCGCGGGCAAACGGGGCTGCCAGCAGCAGCGCCACCAGCGCGAGGATCAGGCGCACGCCCCTCACAGGATGGAGCGCAGGAAATGGCGGGTGCGGGCATCGGTCGGGGCGGCGAACATCAGATCGGGGTCGCCTTCTTCCACGATCTCGCCCCCTTCCATGTAAATCACGCGGTCGGACGCGGCGCGCGCAAAGCGCATGTCGTGTGTCACGACGATCTGGGTCATGCCCTCATGATCCAATGCGCGCATCACGGCCAGCACTTCCTCGGCCACTTCAGGGTCCAGCGCCGAAGTCGGTTCGTCATACAGCATCACGTCGGGGCGCATCGCCAACGCCCGCGCGATCGCCGCGCGCTGCTGCTGCCCACCCGACAGGGTTGCGGGATAGCGGTCCGCCATCGCGGCCAGACCAACTTTTTCCAGCAATTCCCGCGCCGTTGCCTCCGCCGCGCTTGCTGCGATCTGCTTCACCTTGCGCGGGCCGATCATGATGTTGTCGAGCACGGTGCGGTGCGGAAACAGGTTAAAGGACTGGAACACCATGCCGACATGCGCGCGCAACCGGTGTGCCTGCGCCTCCTCACTACGGCGCCAGCGTCCACCGGAGCGCGCGATTTTGACACCCGCTATCTCGACAGAACCCCGGTCGGGAATTTCCAGAAAATTCAGGCAGCGCAGAAAGGTCGATTTCCCGCAGCCGGAGCGCCCGATGATCGAGATCAGTTCGCCCTTTTCGACGTTCAGCGACACACCGCGCAAAACATCGAGCCCGTCATACTGCTTGGCCACATCGGTGGCAGAGACGACGACAGGCGCAAAAAACGCCGGGCCGACAGATGTCGGACCGGCGCTGTCTGGAACGGTAAACGAAGTCGGATCAGGCAGCTTTGGTCATCCCGCGCAGAACATACTGCAAGATGCCACCATGACGATAATACTCGACCTCGTCCAGCGTATCGACACGACAGAGCAACGGAACTGTCTGCTCCGAACCATCGGCGCGCGTGATGACCATATCGAGCGTCATGCGCGGCGTGATTGCGTCCAGCCCGCGAATGTCGATGACCTCGTCACCCTTCAGGCCCAGCGTCTCGCGCGTCGTGCCTTCCTCGAACAGCAGGGGCAGCACGCCCATGCCGACAAGGTTGGAGCGGTGAATACGCTCGAAGCTCTCGGCCACGACGGCGCGAATACCCAACAGCAGCGTGCCCTTCGCGGCCCAGTCGCGCGACGAGCCCATGCCGTATTCCTTGCCGCCGAACACGATCAGCGGCACACCCTCTTCCTTGTAGCGCATGGCGACGTCATAAATCGACGCCTCCTGCCCGTCCGGATAGTGCTTGGACAGACCGCCTTCGGTGCCGGGCAGCATCTCGTTCTTGATGCGGATATTGGCGAACGTGCCACGCACCATGATCCGGTCATTGCCCCGGCGCGAACCGTAGGAGTTGAAGTCCCGCGCCGCGACCTGATGCTCGCTCAGATATACCCCAGCGGGCGAGGTCTTCTTGATCGCACCAGCCGGTGAGATGTGGTCGGTCGTAATGTTGTCGCCCAGCACCGCCAGCACGCGCGCGCCCAGAATGTCACCCTTGGAGACGGGCTCCGGCGTGATGTCCTGAAAATAGGGCGGGTTCTGGACATAGGTGGAAGACGGGTTCCACGCGTAAGTCTCCGACCCCGTCGCGACGTTCAGCGACTGCCATTCCTTCGTCCCGAGGGAAATCTTCGAATACCGCTCGATGAATTCGTCGCGCGAGATGGACGAGCCCATCAGGTCGGCGATTTCCTTGTTCGTCGGCCAGATGTCCTTCAGATACACCGGCTTGCCGTCGGTCGAGGTGCCCAGCGGTGCGGTCGTGATGTCCTCCCGCATGGTGCCCAGCAAGGCATACGCAACCACCAGCGGCGGGCTGGCCAGATAGTTTGCGCGCACGTTGGGCGAAATACGCCCCTCGAAATTCCGGTTGCCCGACAGGACCGACACGGCGACGAGTTTGTTGCTCTCGATCGCGTCGACGATGTTGTCGGCCAGAGGGCCGGAGTTACCGATGCAGGTCGTGCAGCCGTAACCGACCGTGTTGAAACCCATCGCATCCAGATCGGCCGACAGGGCCGCGCGATCCAGATAGTCCGTCACCACCTGCGAACCCGGCGCCAGCGACGTCTTGACCCACGGCTTGGGTGCCAGACCCAGCGCACGCGCCTTGCGCGCCACCAGACCGGCGGCAATCAGCACGGCGGGATTGGACGTGTTGGTGCAGGACGTGATGGCCGCGATCACGACGTCGCCGTGCCCGATCTCGTAATTCGTCCCTGCGACCGGCGCTTTCTTGTTCACGTCGTTCGCCGGCACTCCGAGCGTCGCGGTCATTTCGTTCTCGAAAGCCGAGGTGGCATCGGTCAGGGTCACGCGATCCTGCGGGCGCTTCGGCCCGGCCAGCGACGGCACGACCGTCGACAGGTCAAGATCCAGCGTGTCGGTGAAGACCGGATCGGCAGTCTCTGCCGTGCGATACATGCCCTGCGCGCGCAGGTAGGCTTCGGTCAGCGCGATGCGATGTTCGTCACGACCGGTCTGGCGCAGATAGTCCAGCGTCAGGTCATCGACCGGGAAGAAACCGCAGGTCGCGCCATATTCAGGGGCCATGTTGGCAATCGTCGCGCGGTCAGCGACCGGCAGATGATCCAGTGCCGGGCCATAGAATTCCACGAATTTGCCGACGACACCCTTTTTGCGCAGCATCTGCGTGACGGTCAGCACCAGATCGGTGGCCGTCGCACCTTCCGGCAGTTTCCCGGTCAGGCGGAAGCCGATCACATCGGGGATCAGCATCGCAATCGGCTGGCCGAGCATCGCGGCTTCGGCTTCGATACCGCCCACGCCCCAGCCCAGCACGCCCATGCCGTTGACCATAGTGGTGTGGCTGTCGGTGCCATACAGCGTGTCGGGATAGGCATAGTCCTTGCCATCGACCTTGGCGGTCCAGACGGCCTGGGCCAGATATTCCAGGTTCACCTGATGGCAGATGCCTGCACCCGGCGGCACGACCGAGAAATTCTCGAACGCTTCCTGGCCCCAGCGCAGGAACGCATAGCGTTCGCCATTACGCTCGAACTCGATGGTCACGTTCTTCTGCAGCGCATCCGGCGTACCCGAGACGTCCACCATCACCGAGTGATCGATCACCAGATCGACCGGCACCAGCGGATTGACCTTCTGCGGATCGCCGTTGAGCTTGAGGATACCGTCGCGCATGGCCGCCAGATCAACCACCGCAGGCACGCCTGTGAAGTCCTGCATCAGGATTCGCGCGGGCTTGAAGGGCACTTCCTGCACGCTCTTGCCCGCAGGCAGCCAGTTCGCGACCGCCTTTGCGTCGTCCACGCTATAGGAGCGGGCGTCCTCGAAGCGCAGCACGTTCTCCAGCAGCACCTTCAGGCTGACCGGCAGTCGGTCCACATCGCCGATGTGTTTTGCGGCTTCGGGGATGGAGAAGTAATGGTAGATCCTACCATCAACCTCCAGCGTACGGGCCACCTTGAGTGAATCGTGCCCAACTGCCTTCATGGAATATCCTCCGACGCATTATTATCGACGGATAAGCCCCGGCGCACAGTCCCTTCCGGGACACGCACCATCACGACCAACCGCCTTGATCTCCCAACCGACACAGAACATACCCGCACCGCGCGACGAAACAAGCGGCGCATGACCACACGAACGCGGTATCGCCTATGCGTACTGCGATGACCACCGACCTGAAGAGACCACGCAAGGCCATGCACCCGCCCCTTTCGACCGATCTGCGCCTCGATGTGGACGATCTGTCCGTCCTGCGGGGCAGCAGGCTGGTGCTCGACCGCGTCAGCCTGCGACTGCCTGCGGGCGGTGCGCTGATCCTTCAGGGCGCGAACGGCTCAGGCAAGTCTACGCTGCTGCGGGTGCTGGCGGGTTTGCGCACGCCCGATGGCGGGCAGGTGCTGTGGGATGGCGTGTCTGCGGCACGGGATCGGGCGGCCCACGCGCTGCGCGTTGCGTATCTTGGGCATCAAGACGCGCTGAAACTGGGGCTGACGTTGCTGGAAAACCTGCATCTGGCGCAGATCACCGGTGGCGGGTCGCTGGAAGCCGCGCTGAGCGCCTTCGATCTCGGGGACCTGCGCGACCTGCCCGCACGGATGCTGTCGGCGGGGCAGAAACGCCGCACGGCGCTGGCCCGCGTGCTGCTGAGCCGTCGGCCGCTCTGGCTGCTGGACGAACCAACGCTGGGGCTCGACACGCGCTCGATCGAGCGGTTCGGGCACGTCATGGCGGAACACCGAGCCGCGGGCGGGATCATCATCGCGACGACCCATGTGCCGCTGCCGCTGTACGATCCCGACACGCTTGTATTGCCCGACTCGCATATGCAGGTCGATGTCACGCAGGACGAGACGGTGTGGGAACTCGACGCATGAGCGGCTCCGGGATGCATCTTTTCCGTGCCGTCATCGCGCGCGACCTGCGGCTGGCGCTGCGCCACGGGGCCGACACGCTGGGGTCGGTGCTGTTCTTCGTGCTGGCCGGATCGCTGTTCCCGCTGGCGCTCGGCCCCTCGCCGCAATTGCTGGAGCGGATGGCGCCGGGAATTGTCTGGGTCTGCGCGCTGCTGGCCGCCCTGCTGCCGCTGGACCGGCTGTTCGGCTCGGAGCTTGAGGACGGGTCACTGGACCAGCTGATGCTGACGGGACTGCCGCCGTCGCTACTGGCACTGGCCAAGATGATTGCGCACTGGCTGACGACCGGCCTGCCGCTGATGATCGCCGCAGCGCCCCTTGCCATCATGCTGGGCCTGCCGAGCGCGCGGTTGCCGGTGCTGCTGGCGGGGCTGCTGCCGGGCACGCTGACCCTGTCGCTGATCGGGGGCATGGCGGCGTCCATCGTGCTGGGGGCACGACGCGGCGGCGTGCTGCTGCCACTACTGGTCCTGCCACTGGCGACGCCGGCGCTGATTTTCGGTGCCGCTGCGGTCGAAGCGGCACGCGTGGGTCTGGCCTTCAGCCCGGATCTGGATCTGCTTGGCGCGTTTTTTGCCGCCGCCCTGCCGCTGTGCCCGCTGGCAGCCGGAGCGGGTCTGCGCGCTGCTTCTGCCTGACGCACGCGCCCGAAAGGCGATGGTAACGAACACGCAATGATGTCATCGTGAAGCGATGCACAGCGCCTCACGCCCTCGCGCCCGGGACCTCGGGCTTCCCCTGCCCGGCACGCCCGGGCCGCTGAACGCCATCACCGATGTACCCGGGGTGGAGGTCGGGCATACGACCCTGATCGAGGACAAAAATGGCAAGGCGATCCGAACAGGCGTGACTGCGATCCTGCCGCGTGCACGCGGCGATCTTCTGCATCCGTGCTGGGCCGGTGCATTTTCGATGAACGGCAATGGCGAATTGACCGGCTGTCACTGGATCGATGAAGCCGGGTGGTTTTCCGGGCCGATCACGCTGACCAATACCTGCTCGCTGGGCATCGCGCATCACGCGACCGTCCGTTGGCTGGCACAGCATTTTCCCGAAAAGGTCGGTGAAACCCTGTGGCCATTGCCTGTGGTGGGCGAGACATTCGACGGCTGGCTGAACGACATTGCCGGACAGCACGTGACCGAAGCCCATGTTCTGGACGCCATCGACCGCGCTGCGTCCGGCCCCGTCGCCGAAGGGTGCGTCGGTGGTGGGACTGGCATGATCGCCTATGAATTCAAGGGTGGCTCCGGCACGTCCTCGCGTCATGTCTCGACAGAAAGCGGTGATTTCACACTCGGGGTCATCGTGCAGGCCAATCATGGTCTGCGCCCCTGGCTGCACGTGTGTGGCGTGCCGGTCGGGTCGCGTATGCACGCGAATCCCGTCTGGACCGCCGAACGCGGATCGATCATCGCCATTCTGGCCACCGATGCGCCGCTGGGCCCGACGCAGATGCGGCGGATCGCCAAGCGAATCGCCCTTGGCATGGGGCGGGGCGGCACACCGTCAGGCAATAATTCAGGCGACATTTTCATGGCCTTCACCACAGCAAACGATCCGGGCGAGCCCCCATTTCCACCCGAAAACTCCATGCAGATTCTGGGTGAAACCCAGATGGACGCGTTCTTCACCGCCGCGGTCGAGGCGACGGATGAAGCCATCCTGAACGCAATGCTCGGCGCCGAGACGATGACGGGCAAGAACGGCCGCACAGTGCACGCGATAGATCCCGCCGAACTTCAGAATCATGTTCTTGAATTTTACGGTCGCTCCGGAACTCTTTCGTCATGAACGCGCTTTCTCCCCCCGCGCCGCGGCTGCGGCAAAGCATGAAGGTGCTTGGCACGCTTCTGATCACGCTGTCCGCAATTTCGCCGGCTTCGTCAGCATTGATCATCGTACCTAGCGCGATCACCACCGCAGGGTCGGGCAGTTTTCTCGCCATGCTGGCGGCTGCCGGAGTCGGGCTTTGCATGGCCTTCGTCTATGCCGAACTGGGGTCCGCTTTTGCGCTGACGGGCGGGGAATACGCCATCGTCGGTCGCATCCTCGGCCCGATGAGCGGCTTTGTAGTGCTGGCCGTCAACATGATTGGCATGGTGCTGATCCCGGCCATCATGGCACTTGGGCTTTCCGCTTATCTGGGCGTTGTTTTCCCCGCCCTGCCCGCTGTTCCGACGGCAATTGCCGCCATCCTGCTGAGCACGGCGCTGGGAATTCTGAACATCCGCACCAGTGCGCTGATCACCGGTCTTTTTCTGGGCGTGGAACTCGCGGCCCTCGGGCTGCTGACGGCACTGGGGCTTCTGCATGTCGAGCACCCGTTAAGTGAAATCACCCTGCATCCGCTTGCACTTTCAGCAGACCATACGCTGGCTCCCACGGGATTTTCCGCCATCGCAATGGCCACATCCGTCGCGATCTTCGCGTATAACGGCTACGGCACTGCGGTATATTTTGGCGAGGAGACGCTGGATGCCTCACGCTTGATCGCACGGTCGATCTTCGGCGCCCTGATCATTGCCGTGCTGGCCGAACTGGTGCCCGTTACCGCAGTGCTGATGGGCGTGCCCGATTATCGGCAGTTCCTGACATCGCCCGATATGTTCAGCGATTTCATCACCCTGCGCGCAGGACCGATCTGGACCGACATCGTCAGCTCGGCAATTGCACTGGCCATCGTCAACGCCGTGATCGCCAATCTTCTGCTCAGCGCACGACAGGTTTTCAGCATGGGCCGCGACCACGTTCTGCCGGGACGACTGAACGAACCGCTGTCCCTGCTGCACGATCGCTACCATTCACCGTGGGTCGCAACGATCCTGTGTGGCGTGCTGAGTTGCATCGCCTGTCTGGTCAGCCTGAAAATGCTGGTAATCGCGACCGGGACAGGGCTGATCTTTGTCTACAGCACCCTGTGCGTTGCCGTGATCGTCGGGCGCTGGCGGGGGCTGACCGCACACGGCCATTACGCAATGCCGCTATTTCCGCTTCCGCCGCTCTGCGCGCTGGCGGTCATGCTGTATGTCACATGGTCGAACTGGATGGACCTGACCACGGGACGACCAAGCCTGATCTTCAGCCTGAGCGTCGTCGCGTGCGCGATCCTGTATTACATGGTGGTTCTGGCCCGACGCGGGGGATGGGTTCTGCGCGGCCCCGATCAGGCAGACCTGTAATCAGCAACCCTCAGGGCGTCACCGTGAATGGAATCGATCCGGACGCCGCAGCATCGTCCTTGTCGCTGGCGCTCCACTCCACGGTATAGGCACCCGGCGTCACATCGGCCGTGGCCGTCAGGACGTTCGGCGTGGTCGGCGGCGGCACGATCAACAGACGCGGGGCACCTGTCGCGCCCAGCAGCATCATGCGCCCGCGCACGGGATCGAGTTCCCGGTCGAATGTCAGCGTGATTGAAAGCGTGCCGGATTTGACCGTCGCGTTCTTGCTCGGCAGGGCCGAAACCAGGTGCGGTTTGGCGTGTGCGGCAACCGGCGCCAGCAGACAGACCCAGACGAGGGCCGGGCGGAGTGACTTCATGCCGCCCCCTCCTGATAAAATTCGCGTCCGGTTCCTGCATGGGAACCGGACGCGATTGGGGTCTCAGATATAATGCTCTTCCAGCGGCGCAAAGCCGTTGAAACGGGTCGAGCAATAGGTCGTGACATACGCGCCGGTGTTCAGCACATCGACACGCTCGCCCGACTTCAGCGCGAGCGGCAGCTCATACGCCGCCTTCTCATACATGATGTCGGCACCGTCACAGGTCGGACCTGCAATCGCAACCGGGCCTGCCGGCTGGCCATCATGACGGGTGCGCAGGGCATAACGAATCGATTCACCCTCCGTCTCGGCCAGACCGCCGAAGCGACCGATGTCGAGATAAACCCAACGCGGGCCGTCTTCCTTGCCGCGCTTGCTGACCAGCACGACTTCGGACGACACCACACCGGCCGCACCGACGATGAAGCGGCCCGGCTCGACAATCATCTCCGGGATGTTGTTGCCGAAATACTTCGTCATCGCGCGGGTGATCGTGTCCGCGAACTGGTCGATCTCCGGCACATCGTCGCGATACCGGATCGGGAAGCCGCCGCCCATATTGACCATACGCAGGTCGAGACCCGCCGCCGACAGATCGGTGAACAGCATCGCGACACGCGCAATCGCCGTCTCGTAAGCCGACGTCGTGGTCTGCTGGCTGCCGACATGGAACGACAGGCCATAGGGGTCGAGGCCCATGTCACGCGCACGCAGCATCAGGTCGCGTGCGTGATCGACACTGGTGCCGAACTTCCGCGACAGCGGCCACTCCGCGCCCTCGTTCTCGACGATCAGGCGGCAATAGACCTTGGAACCCGGCGCGAGTTCGGCCAGTTTCTCCAACTCTTCGGCGCTGTCGAACACGAACATGCGGATACCAGCCGCGTAAGCCGCAGCGATCGCGCTGGACTTCTTGACGGTGTTGCCGAACGAGATCGACTCCGGCTGTGCGCCTGCATCAAGGCACATGCGGATTTCTTCCCACGACGCCGCATCGAAGCAGGAGCCGAGCCCGACAAGGCGCGTGAGGATCTGCTGGGCGGGATTCGCCTTGACCGCGTAATAAACGCGCGTCAGCGGCAACACATCGGTGATGGCGCGATAGCGGAATTCAACCTGATCCACGTCGAAAACGAGGCAGGGCGTCGCTGGCTGATTGTCGGCCAGATAACGGGCGATTTTTGGGTTCATAACCCACCCCCCATACATGATTGTTCACGAAGATATTGAAACAGCGTGAACTTGTTGCGAAACGGTCTAAACGGACCAGCGACCAAGACTGGGGTGCCCAAACTGAGGACATCCCGATTGCCAGAACGCTTGACGTCGTTGCGTAACCTTCAAGGGCCAGTGGCACGTGCGTTGCTGCGTGCGGCGCATATGGGGCCAAAACTTTCGCCACGCAACAAAAAAAGAGTTGAGCCGTTGTTTTTTCACGGACGACAAATGGTAGACGGGAATGATGAACGACGATGTGAAGCCAGCACCGGATCAGGGACACCATGATCCGGCCCATTCGCCGCCGGAAAACCGCAGTCTGCGTGAGGCCACGATTGAAATAGCGCCTCCGATCCGGGTTTATCGCAGCCCGACCGAATTCCGGATCGGCGAGTGGAAAATGATCCTGAAGCACGCGATCATGGCCGTGATCGGGGATCGTATCTCGTTGGCCGCAGCGGGGTGCGGATTCTATGCCACGCTGGCCCTTTTCCCGACGATCAGCATGCTGATCTCGATATATGGTCTGGCGTTCGATCTTCAATCCGTCGACCCACAACTGCGCCTGATGCACAATCTGCTGCCCGCATCTGCGGCAAACCTGATTTCAGACCGTATTCACATGCTGGTCGCCCGCCCCCATTCGGCCCTGACGCTGAATCTGCTGATCTCGACCGTCGTCACCCTGTGGTCCGCTTCCGCCGGCACGAAATCGATGCTGTCCGCGCTCAACATGGCCTACAACTATTCCGAGACGCGCAATTTCTTTGTCTTTCAGGGCATTGCAGTTGGCGTCACGTTCTCCACCATTCTGGGTTCGGCCCTGACGCTGGCACTGCTGGTCGCACTGCCTGTGCTGATCGCCTATCTGCCGCAGCATCTGGGCATCGCGGCACCACCCTGGTCCATGTCGCTGGCCGTACGCGCGGGCGGCCCTCTCATTCTGCTGGGGTTCGTGGCTGCCGGTTTCTCAGCCCTGTATCGTGTCGGTCCCTGCCGGAGCGAGCCGATCCGCTGGCGTTGGGTCATGCCGGGCGCCATCGTCTCGACCATCCTGTGGTTGGTGACGTCGGTCGGGTTTTCGTTCTACGTCAGTCATGTCGGATCTTACGACGCGACCTACGGCCCTCTGGGTGCCGTGATCGCCATCATGATGTGGTCTTACGTGAGTGCGTTCGTCGTTCTGCTGGGCGCGGAAATCAATGCCAGCACGGAAACGCTGTTCGTTGGCGGGGCCAAGACCCCGCAACTGCGAACCGTCAGTGTCGAGCCGCCAATCGTTCCGGAAACGGCATAAGGAAAAGCCCGACGGTTCAGTGCGTCGCGGCTACACCCGTCTGCGCTGCGGCAATCGCCTGATCGCTGGTGTCGCCCGCTGCAGCCTGCGCAACTTCGGTCGTATTGACCGGGGCAACGGTGACGTGGGCCGTGCCTGATCCCATCATGCCCAGCTTGACGGCCGCGGCGCGCGACAGATCGATGATCCGGCTGTTGAAGGGACCGCGGTCATTCACCGTCACGACCACCGACCTGCCGGTGTCTTCGGACGTGACCAGCAGCTTGGTGCCGAACGGCAGGGTCGGGTGCGCCGCGGTCATTTCCGCACCGGTAAAAGCCTCGCCCGAGGACGTGCGGCGCGCATGATGGAAGCGGCGACCATACCAGCTGGCCACGCCATATTCGGTGCTGGCGACACGCGCGCGACCTGCCTGGATTGCCTTGTGCATATGCTCGGCCAGCGCCTTGCGAACCGAATCGGCCCACGGGGTGTGGGCTGTCGGCTCAGCCGGAGCGGCAGCATTTGCTGCGGTATCGGTTGCAGAAGCAGGAGACACGACGCCTGACCCCATCATGAAACCGGCGACCAGAAGCACGCTTATGCTTCGGTTGGCGGCACGAGTGAAGGTCCGGTTTTGTGTCACGCTTCTGTCTACAGTCCGTTGTTGCTGATGGCATACAAAATGATCGAGGGCGGAAGATCAACATAAATCGCCGTTACACAAGCTGAGCCGACAGAGTAGCGCGTGATTACATGGGCAGATTCAGAATGTTGATGCCTACAGAAACACCACTGCAGATTATGAACACGCCGATAAGATGAACCTGCTGGCCACAATTCAGACACTATTATCGACCGTTACAATGAAGCTCTCGATGAATGTCAGCGTCGCAACGAAATGGCCGCAAGAGCGGGCGCACTCGGCCCCGCCCGAGCGTCGCTGCGCGAACAAGTCCTTGGATGGCACGGCGCGTCGTGCTAGGGGCGGCGGATCATGATGCGTCCGCTCATTGCCGTCCTCAACGGCCCCAACCTCAACATGCTCGGCTTGCGGCAGCCGGAGATCTATGGCTCGGCAACGCTCGACGATGTCGAGCAGGTCTGCGTCCAGGCTGCCGAACGCCTGGATGTCGCAATCGACTTCCGCCAGACGAACATCGAAGGGGAACTGGTGTCCTGGATCCAGGAATGCCGGGGACGTGCACGCGGAATCATCATCAATCCGGCTGCCTATAGCCACACCTCCGTCGCCATTCTCGACGCGCTACTGGCCGTCGAACTCCCGGTCGTGGAGGTTCATATCACCAACATCCACCGCCGCGAGGCCTTTCGCCATCATTCCTATGTCTCGCAGGCCGCCGTTGGCGTAGTCTGCGGACTTGGCGTGCGTGGCTATGCACTGGCAATGCAGGCGTTAACAGACATGATCATGGACGAGGACGACCGATGAGCCGACTGCTCGTGGACGCGGATGCCATTCGGGCATTGGCAGATATCTTGACCGAAACCGGGCTGACCGAGATCGAGATCGCGGAGAAAGACAGCCGCATCCGTGTCGCGCGCGGCGCCCCCAACGTGGTTCAGGCCGCCGTTGCGGCACCGGCAGCCCTCGCGCCGGTCGCCCCTGCGGCTCCCGTTGCGGCAGTCGACCCGGCCAAGGACCCTGGTGCGGTCCCGTCCCCGATGGTCGGCGTCGTCTATCTGTCGCCCGATCCGGCTTCGGCACAGTTCGTGACCGAAGGCCAGACCGTCAGCGCCGGCCAGACGATCCTGCTGGTCGAGGCGATGAAGACCTTCAACCAGATCAAGGCACCGCGCGCTGGCACCGTGACCCGCATTCTGGTCGAGTCCGGCCAGCCTGTGGAATACGGCCAGCCGCTGGTCATCATCGCCTAAATGTTTTCCAAGATCCTGATCGCCAATCGCGGCGAGATTGCTCTTCGTATCCAGCGCGCCTGCCGCGAACTGGGAATCAAGACCGTGGCGGTTCACTCCACGGCCGATGCCGACGCCATGCATGTGCGCCTGGCCGATGAAGCCGTGTGCATCGGGCCACCATCGTCGCGCGACTCGTATCTTAACGTCGCTGCCATTCTTTCGGCCGCGACGATCACGGGCGCGGATGCGATTCATCCCGGCTATGGCTTCCTGTCGGAAAACGCTGACTTCGCCGAAACGGTCGAAGCCCACGGCATCGCCTTCATCGGGCCGACCGGCAATCATATCCGGATGATGGGCGACAAGATCACCGCCAAAACCACGATGGAGGCCCTCGGCGTTCCCTTGGTGCCGGGATCTGACGGTGCGTTGCCGGATTTGGCCACCGCGCACGAAGTCGCGGCCAAGGTCGGTTATCCGGTTCTGATCAAGGCAACGGCGGGCGGCGGCGGACGCGGCATGAAGGTCGCGCCCACGGCGGACGATCTGGAAGAAGCCTGGAGCGTCGCGCGCACCGAAGCCCGCTCGGCCTTCGGCAATGACGAGGTGTACCTCGAAAAATACCTCGACAAGCCGCGCCATATCGAACTGCAGATCCTGGCGGACACGCACGGCAATGTCGTGCATTTCGGCGAACGCGACTGCTCGCTTCAGCGTCGTCACCAGAAGCTGGTGGAGGAGGCGGGCTCCCCCGTTCTGACGGCCGAAGAACGCGATGCAATCGGCGCCACGGCGACGGCGGCACTCGCCAAGATGGGCTATCGCAACGCGGGCACGCTGGAATTCCTGTATCAGGACGGGCAGTTCTCGTTCATCGAGATGAACACCCGCCTTCAGGTCGAACACCCGGTGACCGAAATGGTCTGCGGCGTCGATCTGGTGCGCGAGCAGATCCGCATCGCCGCCGGCCAGCCCTTGGGCTACACACAGGCTGACGTGACGTTCTCCGGTCATGCCATCGAATGTCGCATCAATGCCGAAGACCCGCAGACGTTCATGCCGCACCCCGGGAAGATCGAACTGTATCATCCGCCGGGCGGTCTGGGTGTTCGCGTCGACAGCGCGATCTATTCCGGCTACCGCGTGCCGCCGTATTACGACAGCATGATCGCCAAGCTTATCGTCCATGCCCCGACGCGCGACGAAGCCATTGCCCGCATGCATCGCGCCCTGGACGAATTCGTGATCGAAGGCGTCAAGACTGTCATCCCGCTGCACCGGAAAATTCTGGCCAACCCGGAATTCCGCAAGGGCGACTATACGATCCATTGGCTGGAAAAATTCGTCGCCAGCCTGTCCTGATCGACTTTACAGCATCAAAAAAGGCCGGAGCGATAATTCGCCCCGGCCTTTTTTATTGCCTCCGAGCCAATCCGTTCAGATGACGTAATCAATCGGCGGCAGCATCTGGTCCATGGTCAGGGCCGGCATCGCATGATGCCGGGTGCCGACCTTGCGCGCCGGGTTTCCCACCACGGTGGTATAGGGGGGCACCGCCTCCAGAACGATCGAGCCCGCGCCGATCTTCGCACCCTCACCGATCTCGATATTGCCCAGCACCTTGGCACCCGCACCGATCAGCACGCCGCGGCGCACTTTGGGGTGCCGGTCGCCGACATTCTTGCCCGTACCACCAAGGGTCACACCCTGCAGCATCGAAACATCGTCTTCGATCACGCAGGTCTCGCCGATCACGACGCCAGTGCCGTGATCGAACAGCAGCCGGCGCCCCAGCACGGAGGCCGGGTGAATATCCATCGCGAACAGTTCGGACACACGGCTTTGCAGATGCTGCGCGAGAATGCGCCGTCCCTGCCCCCACAGCCAGTGCGCGACGCGGTGCGCCTGCACCGCGTGGAAGCCTTTGAAGAACAGGAACGGCGTGATGTAGTCCGACGCGGCCGGATCTCGCTCCCGAATGGCGACAAGGTCCGCCGCCGAAGCCTGCACGATGTCTGCTTCCGCCTGATATGCCTCCAGCACCAGTTCCGTCAGCGCATCACCCGACACAAAGCTGTCGCCCAGCTTGCGCCCGATCATCGAGGCCAGAGCGTGGTCGAAATCGGCATGCGCCTTGATCCCGGTGTGCAGAAGGCCGCGCACCAGCGGGTCGCCACAGCCGCAACCCTCGCGAAACATCACGTCCCACAATGCGGAGAGGTCGATGGTTCCTTCGGGACCGCGCGCCGCGCTGACCGGCGAGACGGGAAGAACATGGACGTTGTCAGGCATGAAGTCCTCGTGGCGTGGCAGCCGTGAAACGGGCAGACTCAGCAGAAGATGGGATGGGCAGCGATCATTTGAAAGACCGGCCGCGCGATATCGTAACGATTACGCGCGGTCGGTCATGTCAGACCCCCATGGCATGACGGACAAAAGCACGACGCAACCGCGGTATGCGCTGCACCCCCGCGAGCCCCAGCCCCCGACCAAGACGCAGCACGGGATTGTCGTTGCCAAAAAGCTTTTCGAGGCCATCGGTTGCCGCAAGCATCAGCATATTCGCCGGACGACAACGTCGCTGGTACTGCGTAAGCAGCGAAACACTGCCGACGTCCCGGCCCTGCGCAAGCGCCTCCCCCACCAGATCGGCCATCGCGATCACATCGCGAAAGCCAAGATTGAGGCCCTGCCCTGCAATCGGGTGAATCCCGTGGGCCGCGTCCCCGATCAGTGCGAGGCGGGTGTCGGTATAGCGCTGGGCGTATTGCGCCGACAGCGGATAAATCCAGCGCTGCCCGACCGGCGTGATCGTCCCGAGGTAATCGCCGCCCATGCGCCGTGCGATCTCACGTGCGAATGCATCATGCGGCAGTTCGTACAGCCGACGTGCCAACGTTTCGTGCTCGCTCCACACGATGGCCGAAAGATTGGGATGATCGGGCGTTGGGGCCATCGGCAACTGCGCGAACGGGCCACCGGGCAGGAAATGCTCCAACGCGTGCCCGTGATGCGGTCGTTCATGGGCAACGGCGCAGACGATACCGCACTGGTGATAGGGCTTGCGCGTGACACGAATACCCGCCTTGTCGCGCAGGGGCGAACGACGCCCCTCCGCAGCGACCACCAGGCGCGCACTGATCCGGCGTCCGGATTTCGTCATCACCGTCGCGCCATCCGCCTGACGATCGGTGCTGACAACAGCGTCCGGGGCCAGAACCGTGATCTGCGCATGATCGTGCAGGGCTGCATTCAGCGCGACACGCAGCGCCCGCGCTTCAACCATCCACCCGAAGGGCTGGTCGGCATCTTCCCGCCCGAACAACAGGGACATGGGGGACGCGGCCTCGCCCGGACGCCCGTCGGTAACCAGAATTTCCTCGATCGCACAGGACGCCATCGGCAGGCGGTCCCAGACTCCGGCGGACTCCAGCAAACGCCGCGCAACCGCCGCGATGGCATAGGCACGCCCATCGAACGCGGGGTGCTCCATCGGCGGCAGTTCCGCGTGGTCGAGGATGGCAACGCTCGCACCCAGGCTGGCAAGGCGACAGGCCAGCGTGGCACCCACCGGCCCCGCACCGACAACGCAGACATCCACGTCCAAAGTCTTTCCGTCGCCTGCCGTCATCGCGCCCTCATGGTCCATCACTGAAATCCGGCTGCCTAGATACACGCCTGTACGTCGATGGTGAAATCGCCCGTCGCACACAAAACGGGCACTCCGCGCGATGGATGCGTTCAGAACATTAAAAATACCGCGAAAATCCGGGACCGCGCACTTTGGCACGAAATTTGCTTGACGCTATCTACCGCACCTGTCGACTAGACGGGCGACTAACAACGAACCAGGAGACGAGGCGCGATGAAGCTCGTTACAGCCATCATCAAGCCCTTCAAACTTGACGACGTCCGTGAAGCACTGACCCCACTGGGCGTGCAGGGACTGACCGTTTCGGAAGTGAAGGGATTCGGCCGGCAGAAAGGCCAGACGGAAATTTACCGTGGCGCCGAATACCATGTGAGCTTTCTACCCAAGGTAAAGGTCGAGATCGCCGTGTCCGACGACTTGGTCGATCAGGTTGTGGAGGTCATTCTTCAGTCCGCCCACACCGGCAAGATCGGCGATGGCAAGATTTTCGTCACCCCGATCGAACGCGTAATTCGTATTCGTACCCGCGAAACCGGAGATGATGCGCTGTGACACACTCCTCCGCCGTCAGCGCGAAGTTTGGCCGCGCTTTCTGGACTGCAGTGCCGTGCGTGCTGGCGTCCCCTGCCGCTGCGTTCGCGGCAGACGCCCCACCGGCGATCGACACGGGCGACACCGCCTGGATGCTGGTCAGCACCGCGCTGGTGCTGATGATGACCATCCCCGGCCTCGCCCTCTTCTATGCCGGTATGGTGCGCAAGAAGAACGTGCTGGCCACGGTCATGCAGTCCTTCACGATCTGCTGCATCGCCACCATCGTCTGGATGGTCGTGGGATACAGCCTTGCATTCGGCAACGGCACGAAGTGGATCGGCGATATGTCGCACTTCATGCTGAACGATCTGGGCGCGAACATCGCAAAAGGCACGGATATCGGCTTCACGCTGGGGCTCGGCACACCGAACGCCACGGTCATGACGATCCCGCAGAGCGTTTACATGATCTTCCAGATGACGTTCGCGATCATCACCCCGGCGCTGATTGCCGGTGCGTTCGCGGACCGCATGAAGTTCAGCGCACTGTGCGTGTTCACTGTCCTGTGGTCGTTGCTGGTTTACTCGCCCATCGCGCACTGGGTCTGGAGCCCTCTGGGCTGGGTTGCCGGCATCGGCGCCATCGACTTCGCCGGCGGCACGGTCGTGCATATCAATGCAGGTATTGCGGGCCTGATCTGTGCACTCGTCATCGGCAAACGCCGTGGCTATGGGCATGACGACATGTCACCGCACAACCTGACCTACGCCGTGATCGGTGCATCGCTGCTGTGGGTTGGCTGGTTCGGCTTCAACGCGGGTTCCGCTGCGGGCGCCAACGGTCGCGCGGGCATGGCGATGGTCACCACCCAGATCGCAACGGCGGGTGCCGGTATTGCGTGGATGCTGGCCGAATGGGCACGCACCGGCAAGCCGACCGTGCTGGGCATCATTTCCGGTGCCGTGGCCGGTCTGGTTGCCATCACCCCGGCGGCAGGTTTCGTTCTGCCGGGCAGTGCGCTGATCATCGGCCTTGTCGCCGGTCTGGTCTGCTTCTGGACTGCAACGACGCTCAAGCACATGCTGGGCTATGACGACAGTCTGGACGCGTTCGGCGTGCATGGCATCGGCGGTATCGTCGGCGCTCTGCTGACCGGCGTGTTTGCCTATGGCCCGCTCTCGGCGACCGATGCGAACCCGACGGGCGTCATCGGCTCGATGCACCAGCTTCTGGTGCAGGCCGAGGCTGTTGGCGTGACGATCGTCTGGTGTGCTGTCGTCACGTTCATCATCCTGAAGGTGATCGACCTCGTGATCGGCCTGCGCGTAACCGAAGAGCAGGAGATCGAAGGTCTCGATATGTCGCTGCACGGCGAGCAGATCAACTGACGCCAATACGCTGACAACCAGCCCCGATTCTGTCAGGATCGGGGCTGACAGTTCCGTCGTTGCCTTAGCCGGGAGAACCCTGACGATGAAGCCTCGCCCCTGCACCGCCTCGGTACGTGTTCGCTCTGTCTCCCTGTTCGGCGCGGCGATGATCGCCGGGGGCACCCTGCTGCTCGGGTCTCAGGCCCACGCCGCCGTCAGCGCGATGGAATGCTACAAGCGTTTCTCGGCAGCCAAGACCGGCGGAACACTCAACGGCCAGACCTACACAGCCTTCAAGACGGCCAATTGCAGCGACGACGCAGGCAAGGTTTCCAGCCCTCTGGCGCAGGAGACCGGCCCCGCTGCTGCACCGGGCTCCAGCGAAGCCCCGGCCGCGCCGACTCCGGAAAAAGCCAGCCGCACGGCAACGGCCAGCGCCTCGGGCGCGGTGTTCCCGACTGCGGTCTCGTCGAAATATCAGGGTCTGTCGGCTGGCAAGGCCCGCATGAAAACCTGCCTCGACCAGTATCACGCCAACAAAGGCGGCAAAGGCAATGGCGGCATGAACTGGATTCAGAAGGGCGGCGGTTACTATAGCGTCTGCAACGCGCGCCTGAAGCAGTGACCCGGCGCGCCGTCTAACGCGGCGCGAATGTCAGCCTCAGCCCCGTGTAGTCGATCCAGACCCGATGTGCCGCGAACCAGTCTGCACCAAGTAGCATATCGATGTCCGGCGGCAGGGGCGCGACCGTCAGCACCGGGTTGCGTTCGTGCTGGCCACCGACCTGAAACGTGCTGAAGCGATGCCAATGATAGATGGAGCGTCGCAGGTCCACCCCACTTGTAACCCCACCGGGATCGACGGCCAGCCTCTCGGCATCGATACCCAGACGCTGTGCCGTGTGCTCTGCGACCACCCGTGACCGCGCACCACTGTCCAGCAGTGCCAGAAACTGTGTGCCGTCAAGCGTAACCGGCACCTTCAACCGGTCGCCATCCCGGATCAGCGGCAACGACATTCCCGCAAAGCCGACTGCCGCCCCCGGCTGCCAGAACTTCAGAAATCCGCCACGCACGTCCATTTCCACCGCAAAATGCGATAGCACGTTGGCACCCAGCAACCCGGCCACCGGCGGGCTGATGCTTGGTGCACCCGGAAGCGCGCCCACCGGCACGCTCAGCGTGCCAAGCACCAGATGGTCGAGCGCGAATTGCTGGATCAGGACATTGGGAACCGGTCGGCCACCCCGACTGCCCTGCACGAAGGTCGATTGCGTCGGGTCGCGAGGCAGCCCGAGGGCACGCACGATATCCGGCGTCACGAGACCACCCTCCGCCCCCGTGTCAACCAGCAGACTGACAGGTGCCCCATTGAAGCTCGCCGGGACCGAGAGGTATCCCGCGTCGTCGCGCAGCTTCAGTTCCGCGAGCAAGCCACCCGAGGCCGCGCGTGAACGCGGTATCCGGATCGGGGCAGAACAGACCGTCGCAAACGCCGCCAGCAAGGAACGGCGCATAAGTTTCACGCGCGTCGTTCCGCCGCAGCCTCGATCAGGTCGACGGTGCGACCGATCACGACGCGTTCGTCGAACAGGGTTTCGGCCCGCAGCCGTCCCGCACTGCCCATCGTGCGCCGCAACGGCCCATCGCCAACCAGACGCGCCAGCGCACGCGCAAGAGGCACGATAGAGCGCGGGGGCACCAGAAAACCGGTCTCGGCGGGCACAATCTGCTCCCGCGGGCCGCGAATATCAGTCGCCACGACAGGCAGACCGGTCAGCATTGCCTCGATGATGGACATCGGAAGCCCCTCGAACAGGCTCGGCAGCGTGAAAATATCCGCTGCCGCCAGCAGGTCGGGAATATCGCGGCGATACCCCAGTAACCGCAGCCGGTCCCCCAGCCGCGCCTGCGCGCGCTCCAGATACGGCGCCATCGGTTCGCCGTGGTCAGACGCAAGCCGCTCACCCACCACCCACAATTCGGCGCGCGGAACCTCGGTCATGGCTTCCAGCAATTCGGGATAGCCCTTGTGCCGCACAAGACGCGAAACCGCGATCACCACGATACGATCGTCCGGCACGCCCAGTTCCGCCCGTATCCGTGCCCGGGCTGCCGGGTCCGGTCGAAAGCGTGCCGGATCGCGCCCGTTGCCAATTGCCTGCGCGCCACGATGGATCCACAGGCGTCGCGCGTCTGCCGCCTCTTCGTGCGACACCGTCAGATAGAGCGTCGTCAGTTTGCCGACCAACCATTCCAGCACCAGCGCCAGCCCGCGGCGGGACGCCGGCCCCGGCTGATTGAACAGGAAACCGTGACACGTGTAGACCACCACGCGCACCCCACACAGCCGGGCGGCCACGCGGGCCAGCAGGCCACTGATTGGCATATGCGCATGAACGACGTCCGGCCGCTCGCGCCGGATGAGCCGGATCAACGACCACAGCGCGCGTGACTGCGCCCGGGGCGAGAACGAACGCGCCATCGGCAGGGCCACAACCCGAAATCCCTCGGACCGCACGTCCGCCAGCATCGGACCGTCGGCACAAGCGCCGACCACCTCGTGACCACGGGCGCGCAGTTCGCGCATCACGGGCAGCAGGAAATGCCGCAAAGCAAAGTCGACATTGGTAATTTCGAGGATTTTCACGGGCGCATGCCCCCGGCATCACGCAGACGCTGCATCGCCCTGCCCGTGCGTGTCGGTGTCGATCCGCATCATAACCCAGCGAACGGTCTGGCTCACGGGCTCTCGCGGGCCTTCTGCGGGAACCGGACGCAGCGTCATGCGGGCGGGCCCGTTTGGCCGGTCGGCGAGTGTCGCGTCCGGAGCAACCTCCTCAGCAGGGGGCGGCGTTTCGTGCTCCGCCGCCTCGGGGCTTTTGTCGCTGCCTGCTGCTGGCGGCCGCATCGTGATGGTGATCTGCGCTGTTCGCGTGGGGCGCGCGCCGCCGAAATATACGCTTTCCTCGACTGAAAGAACGCCGCCTTCCTGCACGAAACGCCATGCCCCGCCCTGGCCCGCACGCAGAATAATCTCTTCTTCGGAGGACTCGAATTCCAGTGTGACGGACGGGTGCAGATGAAAGCGCAACACACCCTCCACCGGCTTTTCGCCTTCGATCGTTTCCTCGCCGCGCAGATCGGTGCCTTCGGCATTCAGATACAGACGCCGCCGATAGGTCGCCCCGACAGACGCGCGATACCCGTCATGCGACGCATCGAGCCAATGCGCCCCGTCCTGCGTCTGGTGTGTGGCCTCGACCCGCACGGGGCGACGCGACAGGCCGCCCGCTTCGGCGAAGTCCGCTGACGACAGGTTTTCAAGCGTCATGACCGTATGTGCCGCCGTTTGACGCAGCATCTGGTCCCAACCACGCAACGGCGACGCCCCGCAATTGGTGAAAATTCTCTGCCGTCCGACCGAAAATTCCAGCGACAACGTGCCAGCGTGGGCACCCTGATCGAACCCTGAGGGTGCCGGAACACCACTGTCCATAATCAGGACGGAGCGGCCCGAGACGATCCGCGTGAAGCCGCCATTGGGCATGGCACCCGCAGCCACGCGGGTCTGGCTGGCCTGCGAGAGAATCGCGTCGATCCGGCTGGCACTATGTTCGGACGCGCCGTTGAACAGCGCCAGTCCGCCATCGCCATGCCGCAACGCACGCAATACCGGTGTAAGGCGATCGAGTGCCAGAATGATCGAATGCGGCGCCGCGAGCTTGGCGGTCTGGAACATGATCCGCATCTCGGTCAGTTCGCGAATCGCCTGGAGTTGCGCCTCCGGACTGCGGGTCGTCAGACACCCGTCCGGCAGGATCAGCCGGTCCAGCGTGCCATCGATATAGCGGGTGAAACGGTGCAGGAAGCCTGCGTGATCCGGCATTGCAATCGCTGCTGCCAGCAATCCGCGCATCGCCGTCAGCGCGGACCAGTCGAGATCATGCAGCGGCAGAAGGGCCGCGATGATCCGCGCCTGAATCACCAGATGCGTCATCAGAGCCTGACGGAACGAATCCTCGGCCGAGGCGGCATAGAAATCGTAGTGCGCCAGCAAGGACGCGATTCGCTCGCCAATGATGGGCGCATCCAGCGTCGTCGGATCATGCGGCACGAAGGCCAGCCAACTTGAAACCAGAGCGCGGGCACGGGTCCGGGCCTGCGCCGTGCCCAGGGCAGCAAGATCGCGCATCCAGGTAAAGCCCTGAACAGTGCCACGCACGCCAGAGGTCCAGCCCGGGTTGTCCCACTCCTGCCCGATGGTGCGGCGCGCTCCTGCAATTTCAAGCTCGTCACGCAACAGCCGCACACCGCGGCCCGGATCACCGGGGATAAGGCTGCGGGCGATGAAGGTGGGCCCAATGGGCACTTTGCCGACAGCAGGGAGCCGCGCCAGCGTTACGCGCGCATCCCGTGTCAGCCGCCGCATTACCATAGACCTTGCAGCCCCCTGTCTCGTGCGTCAGTCGTCATGCCGTGCGCCGCACGAATATTCAGTCCCGGGCGCCGCGGAATACGTCAAGAAAACCGACGCGCCGACTCGCGCAGGCCAGCAATTGCTGCCGCGTAATCCGGCTGACCATAAACCGAAGTGCCCGCCACCATTACATCGGCACCCGCTTCTGTTGCACGGGGGCAGGTTTCGAGTGTGATGCCACCATCGACGCCGATCCGGATGTCGCGCCCGGTTTCGTCCGCCATGCGCCGCAGCGTGCGGATTTTCGCGCACTGACTGTCGAGGAACTTCTGCCCCCCGAATCCGGGATTGACGGTCATGACAAGGATCATGTCCACCATGTCCAGCACCTCACTGATCGCCTCGGGCGGGGTTGCCGGGCAGATCGCGATGCCGGCCTTGACCCCGTGGTCGCGGATCATCTGCAGGGTGCGGTGCGTGTGCGCCCCGGCCTCGATATGCACGTGAATATGGTCCGCACCAGCCTTGGCGAACATCTCGATGAACGGATCGACGGGTGCCATCATCAGATGCACGTCGAACACCATTTTCGATTGCGGGCGCAGCGCGCCAATCAATTGCGGCCCGAACGTCAGGTTCGGCACGAAATGGCCGTCCATCACGTCAAGGTGCAACCACTCTGCCCCCCCGGCTTCGACCGCTGCGACTTCATCCGCCATGCGGGAGAAATCGGCCGAGAGAATGCTGGGAGCGATGATGGGGGGAAATTGTGCTGGCATGCGCCTATTTAGCAACAGAACCAGCCTCTGAGGCAAGCCACGTTGGACGAGGTTTTTTGGCCGCGACGACCGCCTTTGTCCCGCCCCGAATCAAAAAGCACGCCGCGACGCAAAGCGTCGGGCGTGCTTTTTCGTCAGGACCAAGGGGGGCAGCCCGAAAGCCTCCCCCCGGCTCGCAATGCCTTATTGGAAAGGCAAGTAACGCAGCGACAGGAACACCATGTTGTCGTCGGTGTGCGGCTGACCGCCAATCCCGTGGAACGCTTCGACATTGGTGTAGGAATACTGCAAACCAGCCTGCAGCGTGCCATACTGCCCCTGCAGGTAGCGCCACCAGAAGCCGACCGTGCCCTGGGCCACGCGCTTGATGTTCGCACCGCAGGTGCTGGCGCCTTCGGTGTCACACCCGCCAACGCTGAAGTTCGAGTTGCCGTAGCCGTAAGCCTTGCCGGCCACGTTGAACGACGCGCTCCGCATCAGGTCTTCCATACCAGCATACGCATAGACATCGACGGTCTTGACCGGGTGCCCGACCAAGCCAACAAGAACCTGCGCTTCCGGCAGTGTCACCGGTGCACCGTTCACGCCGGTCGTCGCGTCTGCAAGTGCAGTCGTGCCATAACGGCCGATACCCGTGCCGACGAGGCCCGAAGCCTGGAAGTCCAGCTTGTGCTTTATGATCGGGATCAGCATCGCGCCGCCGCCGCCGCCAGCAACTGCCGTGTGGCTCTTGCCCGAACCGGTATAGCTGACGCGATCGTGAATAAAGCGCAGGATGCCGAGGGCTTCGAAGTGGCCGAAGCTCTCGTCAGCCGAGGCCTTCACGACAACATCGGGTGCCACGTCGTCGGAATAGGTCGTGCTGACGTTGTTGACCTGGCCGCCGGCGTTGTTGATCGTGACCGAAGTTGCGCCGGGCGGAACATAGGTCGTGCCGCCCCAGACGGCCTGCGGATTTTCGAGCGCGAGGCCGATATGGTATTCGCCGTGACGGAAGCCTTTGACCACGCGAACGCCAGTGTTACGCGTCCAGGTGAAGCCCGGAACGTACTGAGCGTCGATGACCAGCGGCGTGTTCTCGTCGCGCTCGCCCATACCATGCTTGAACATGGTCGCCAGGGACCACATCTGGCCGCCTGCGACATACCATTCGTCGGACTTGTCTTCGACTTCGCCGTAGAAGACGCGCTGACGCAGGGTATAGCTGTTGGACTGACGCGAGTTGGACGACGAGCCTGCGCTCTGCAGATCCATTTCCGAGTAGCCCGACACGTGCAGGTGATCGGTGATATCACCCTGAACCAGCATCGACACGCGGCTCTGGCGGTTGCTCTCGTGGAACTCGTTCGTGTGATAGTTCGGCGAATTCGCCCACGGGATCGCACCGAAGTTCGAACTGATATCGGCCGTTTCGTTACGTGTCCGGTAGATACCGGCCATTTCGATGAAGCCACCGAGCGAGATGGTGATCCCGCCGATCTGGAACGTGCCCTTCTTGAACGGCACACCACCGCGCGTGGTGGTGCCGGTGCCCGGCATGCCCGTCACAACGGCATAAGGCGTCGGAGCGCGCTGCATGCCCGGGGGGGCTTCAAGCGAATTTCCGCCCGCGATGTAACCCTGACGCATGGCGTATGGGTTGGCTTCAACTTCCATACGGGCGCGACGTGCCTGCAGACGGGCGTCGTCAACTTCACGCTCGTGACGTGCTGCCTGGACCTTCAGGCCCTTCAGCTGTGCTTCAAGAGCGTGAATCTGGCGCTCCATCGTCGCCATGTCGGAAGACGTGTCGGCACGCGCGGCGTGCTGGATGAACAGGGGGCCCGCGATCACTGTCGCCAGCATCAGGGAGGCCTTCCTTGAGGAAAGCAGAATTCGCGTCACGTGTGCCTCTTTCGTGTCGGGACGTTACGAGGCCGTGGATATCGAACTCACCCTTTTCTTTCCCGCAAAGCTTTTGCGACAAAATTATTTCAGTATCATGACGGTCGAGTATATATCTACGTAAATTCGGAATTCGTATGTCACACTCCTGACACACAAGCATTTACAGACCACACTGTGCTTTTCGTGCATCACGAAAATCACAAGACCGCAACAAGACAAATCGATCGCCCAAACACAAAAATGCCGGCCCGAGGGCCGGCATTTCCGAAATACTCACTGCGTGCAGGGAAGTATTTTACTTCGCTGCATCCCATGCCTTGTCCACAGCGCTCTTCACTGTGGCGGGCAGAACAACGTAATCGAGACCCTTCGCGGCTTCATCACCATGCGCGAACGACCAGTCGAAGAACGTGCGAACGGCCTTCGCCTGATCCGGGTTCTTCGGCATCATCGGCACCAGCACATAGGTTGCCGACAGGATCGGCCATGCGGCCGCGCCCGGCATGTCCAGAAGGTCGACCGAGAGGTCGCCGGACTTGGTCCAGTCAGCGGACTGTGCAGCGTCCGAGAACGATGCGAGATTCGCGGCAACGAACTTGCCGGCGTGGTTCTGCAGCTCAACCGTCGTCAGGTGGTTGTGCGTGGCATAGGCATACTCGACATATCCGATGCCGCCCTCGGTGTTGCGGACCGAAGCTGCGACGCCATCGTTGCCCTTTGCACCAGCGCCGCCCGGCCATGCCACGGACGAGTTCGCACCCACCTGGTCATGCCAGTCGGCCGACACCTTCGAGAGATAGCTGGTGAACACGAACGTCGTGCCCGAGCCGTCCGCACGATGCACGGTCGCAATCGCGGTATCCGGCAGCTTCAGGCCCGGGTTCAGGGCGGTGATCTTCGGGTCGTTCCACTGGGTGATGTCACCGACGTAGATGCGCGCCAGAACTTCACCGCTCAGACGCAGGGCGTTCGGCTTGATGCCCGGCAGGTTCACCACTGGCACGATTCCGCCCATTGCGGTGGGGAACTGAAAGATGTGACCTGCGGTGCGCTTCGCAGGGGCCATCGGGTTGTCGGATGCGCCGAAATCGACGGTGCCTGCCAGAACCTGGTTCTGACCAGCGCTGGAGCCGACGCTCTGATAGTTCACATTGATGCCGCTCGCGGATTTTGCAGCAGCGCCCCATGCCTCATAGAGGGGAGCAGCGAAGCTCGATCCGGCTCCGGTGATGTCGGCAGCCTGGGCCGCACCTGCAGCACCGAACAGGGCCGCAGTCGCGGCCAGCAACGTGAAACGCATAATCGCTCTCTTTCCTTGCCTATACGGGCACCCGAAGCTGACAATTGCCACGGGCGTGGGGCGGTGTTTGGTAACGGAAAATCTCACCTGCTCACAACAGGTGAACGGTTAATCTTTCATGACACCTGCTCAATGGCGCATATCTGCGGCCTTGATTGTCCTGATCGCTGTTTCGGGCGAATATGGCGGCCGCGTAACCAAACTTGTATGAAAATTTATACGGTATAAATCGAAAGCCGCTTTATACCTCGTCCGCAACATATAGTCGTTCGCGTGCCCGTGTCTTCACCGTCGACCTCCCGCAACTAACGGATCCACTTGATGTCCCTGCCTGATGCGACTTCCCCCCGCCGCTCGAACACGCGTCGCGCGGTCATCTGGATCGTTGTGCTGGTTCTGATCGCAGCCGTTGCCTATGCCCTCATCCACAAGTCCTCGACCACGTCGCGGGGCGGTCACGGGCGACATGGCGCAGCCAGCGGCGACGCTCAGCCCGTTGCCGTAACGACCGTCGCCAAGGGCGACATGCCCGTCGTGTTCACCGAACTCGGCACCGTCATTCCGATCACGAACGTGACCGTGCCGCCGCGTCAGGCCGGGTATCTGACCCAGGTCCTGTTCACCGAGGGCCAGCACGTCAAGAAGGGCGATCTTCTGGCAGTGGTCGACCCGCGCCCGTATCAGGTCGCGCTGGAACAGTATGAAGGCACTCTGGCGGCCGATCAGGCACGCCTGGATCAGGCCAAGAACGACAATGCTCGCTATCAGCGGCTGATCGCGCAGAACAGCGTCGCGGCGATGACGGCGAAAGACCAGGAGTTCCTCGTCAAGCAGTATGAAGGCACCGTGAAAAACGATCAGGGGCTGGTCGACAACGAAAAGCTGCAGATCGAATATTGCTACATCCGCGCGCCGGTTGACGGCAGAATCGGCATCCGCGCCGTCGATCAGGGCAACTACGTCACCGTCGGCCAGACCAATGGCATCGCCACCCTGACCCAGATGCAGCCGATCTCGGTGATCTTCACCCTGCCGCAGGACCAGCTTCAGCAGGTGGTCGAACAGCTCCATACCGAATCGTCCCTGACGGTCGAAGCCTGGGACAGCTCGAACACCACCCAGTTGGCATCAGGCACCGTCAGCGCGCTGGACAGCTCGATCGACACGTCGACGGGCACCGTGCGTATGCGTGCGATTTTCCCCAATCAGGACGAGCGCCTGTTCCCGAACGAATTCGTCAATGCCCGTCTGCTGGTCAAGACGCTGCACGGTGTCATGCTGCTACCGACGAACGCCCTGCAGACAGGGCCGAACGGTCAGTTCGTCTATGTCGTTCAGTCCGACAACACCGTTGCCGTAAAGAACGTCAAGGTCGGCGTCCAGAACAGCACCAACGCCGTGATCACCGATGGCGTTGCCGAGGGCGACCGCGTCGTGACCGATGGCACCAACCATCTAGCCGCCGGTGCGAAGGTAACGATCCCGGACCCCAAGGCAACGACGGACGATGCCGCCACGGCAGACCCCACCAAGACCCACACCCATCACCACGCACAGCAGCAATGATCGCACCCGCCTTTCCGACACCGACCGATCCGGCTGAAGCTGCGGAGTTGCACGCGTGAACCCTTCTCGCATTTTCATCGAGCGTCCGGTCGCGACGACATTGCTGATGCTCGCCATCCTGATGGCGGGTATGCTCGGATTTCATTTCCTGCCGGTGTCCGCACTGCCTCAGGTCGAATATCCGACCATCACCGTCCAGACCTTCTATCCGGGTGCCGGTCCCGATGTCATGGCAACGTCGGTGACGGCGCCGCTGGAAACACAGCTTGGTGAAATGCCGGGTCTGGACCAGATGACGTCACAGTCGTCGGGCGGCTCTTCGGTCATCACACTGCGCTTCGGCCTGACGATGTCGATGGACATTGCAGAACAGGAAGTCCAGGCGGCCATCAACCAGGCGAATTCGCTGCTGCCGACTGACCTCCCGGCCCCGCCGATCTATGCCAAGGTCAACCCGGCCGACACCCCCGTGCTGACGCTGGGAATCACCTCCAAAACGCTGCCGCTGACCGAGGTCCAGGACTACGTCAACACACGCCTGGCACAGAAGATCAGTCAGATCTCCGGCGTGGGCCTCGTGTCGCTGTCGGGCGGTAACCGCAAGGCCTATCGTGTGCGCGTGAACGTGCCGAAAGCCACGTCCTACGGCCTGGATCTCGATACGTTGCGGACAACCATAAGCAATGTGAACGTCAACTCCCCCACGGGCACGTTCGATGGGCCCCAGCGCGCCGCAACCCTGCGCGTGGACGGGCAGATTCACAGCGCCGACGAACTGATGAACCAGGTCGTCGCCTATACCAATAACGGCCCGGTCCGCATGCGCGACATCGCCGTGGTCGAGGACGGCCCGGAAGACACGCACCTCGCTGCCTGGGCGAACAAGACCCCGGCCCTTATCCTGAACGTCCAGCGTCAGCCCGGTGCCAACGTGATCTCGGTCGTGGACAATGTGATGGCCACTCTGCCCACGCTGCGGGCCTCCCTGCCGCAGGGTATCACGATCACGCCCCTGACCAACCGCACGACCACGATCCGCGCCTCGGTGGCGGACGTCGAATTCGAACTCACCCTGTCGATGTTCCTCGTCGTGGTGGTGATCTTCGTCTTTCTGCGCAATGTCCCCGCAACGATTATCCCAAGCCTGTCTGTGCCCCTGTCGCTGGTGGGCACGCTGGCCATCATGTATCTGCTGGGCTTCTCACTCGATAACCTGTCGCTTATGTCGCTGACCATTGCGACCGGCTTCGTGGTCGACGATGCGATCGTGATGATCGAGAACATCGCCCGCTATATCGAAATGGGCGAAGACCGTATGACGGCCGCGCTCAAGGGTTCGGCGGAAATCGGATTCACGATCATCTCGCTGACCGTTTCGCTGATCGCGGTGCTGATCCCGCTGCTGTTCATGAGCGACGTGGTCGGGCGCCTGTTCCACGAATTCGCCCTGACACTGGCCGTGACCATCGTGCTGTCCGCAGTGGTGTCGCTGACGCTGGTGCCCATGATGTGCGCCCGCCTGTTGTCCGAACGCCCGCACGACACCCACGCGACCGGCCTGTTCGCGCGCTGGTCCGCAAAGACCGAAGCGGCGACCGAAGCGGTGATCGCATCATACGGTCGGGGGCTGGACATCGTGCTGCGCCATCAGGGTCTGACCCTGATCGTGGCGCTTGGCACGCTGATCCTGACCGGGTTTCTGGCAGTCACGATCCCGAAGGGCTTCTTCCCTCCGCAGGATACCGGCGTGCTGCAGGGTGTCTCGCAAATGGCGCAGAGCATCTCGTTCGATGCCATGGAAGACCGGCAACAGGCGCTCGCGAAGGTGGTGCTTCAGGACCCTGACGTCGTCAGCCTGTCGTCCTTCGTCGGCGTGGACGGTCAGAACGTGACCCTGAATCAGGGGCGTTTCCTGATCAATCTCAAGCCGCATGACGAACGCTCCAGCACCGCGGCTCAGATTGCCCGCCGCCTGAGCGATGCGGCGTCGCAGGTGACCGGCGCGCAACTGTTCATCCAGCCGGTGCAGGACCTTTCACTCGATACCAGCGTCGCTGCCACGCAGTACCAGTTCCTGCTGGAAAACCCCGACTACGATCAGTTCAAGACCTGGATTCCGAAATTCATCGCGGAATTGCAGAAAGAGCCGTCCCTGTCCGACGTTGCATCAGATCTGGAGTCAGAGGGTCTTGTTGCCCGTGTGACGCTGGATCGTGCGACCGGCGCGCGCTTCTCGATCACGCCGCAAACCGTCGACAACGTCCTGTATGACTCGTTCGGCCAGCGTCAGATCACGACCGTCTACACGCAGTCCAACCAGTATCGCGTGATCCTGGAAGCCGACCCGCGTTTTCAGAAAAACCTGGGTTCACTCAACCAGCTTTATCTGCCCGGCATCAGCGGCAGCACGACGTCGAGCACCACCGGCCCGACGCGTCAGCCCACCTCCGGCCTTGTGCCGCTGTCTGCCGTGACCAAAGTGACACAGGAAACCGCGCCACTGCTGATCACGCATTTCGGACAGTTCCCGGCTTCGACCATCTCTTTCAACGTGGCATCGGGCTATTCGCTCGGCACTGCAACGAATGCGATCGAGCGCGTCGAGAAAAAGATCGGCCTTCCCAGCACCTTTCAGACGTCGTTCCAAGGCACGGCAGCAGCTTTCCGCAACAGCCTGAGCAGCGAAGTCTGGCTGGTCGCTGCGGCACTCATCGCGGTCTATATCGTGCTTGGCGTGCTGTATGAGAGCTACATCCACCCCGTGACGATCTTGTCCACCCTGCCCTCGGCCGCTATCGGCGCGCTGCTGGCGCTAGACATTGCGGGCATGGATCTGGACGTGATGGGCATCATCGGTATCGTGCTACTGATCGGCATCGTAAAGAAAAACGCGATCATGATGATCGACTTCGCTCTGGAAGCGGAGCGCGTCGAGAAAATGAGCCCCTTTGACGCCATCCATCAGGCCGCGCGCCTGCGCTTCCGCCCAATCCTGATGACCACGCTTGCCGCGCTGCTGGGCGCCCTGCCGCTGATGCTGGGCACGGGCACGGGCTCGGAACTGCGGCGTCCGCTGGGTGTCGCCATTGTGGGTGGCCTGGCGTTGTCACAGTTGCTGACCCTGTTTACGACTCCGGTTATCTACCTGTTCATGGGGCGCCTCGGCGATCGCACGCGCGCGCTGTTCCGGTCCCATAAGCACACCGATAAAGACATTGACTCTGGCCTGAACGGTTCCGCGACATGACGAACTCTCCCGCACGCCTGCGCCGGTCGCGGCACACGCGCACCCTTCGCTTTTCGGCAGTACGGCACCTGATGCTTGGCGCGAGCGTGCTGGCGCTTTCGGCTTGTATGGTCGGCCCGAGCTACAAGCGGCCATCGGCACCGGTCTCGGCACGATTCAAGGAACTGAAACCCGCAGCGGGATGGGAATATGCCAACCCAAAGCTGGCTGATGCCCCGAAGGGCAAGTGGTGGATGGTCTATAACGACCCCCAGTTGAACGCGCTCGAAGAGCAGGTCGCGATCAACAACCAGAATGTTGTGGAATACGACGCGCGGTATCGCGCCGCGCGCGCGCAGATCAATTCCGTCCGCGCGCAGTTGTTCCCAACGCTCAGCGGGTCGTTCTCTGCCAACCGTAACGCACAGGGCGGCGGATCGCAGAACGCCGCCTCCGGATCGATCATTTCTTCATCGACCGGTTACACGAAGAACACCTACACACTCTCTTCCAACGCGTCGTGGGACCCGGATATCTGGGGTAAGGTTCGCCGCCAGATTCAGGCGCAAGTCACTGAAAGCCAAGGGACGGCGGCCGATCTGGCCTACGAAACGCTATCGTATCAGGCCCAGTTGGCGGTCGCGTATTTCAATCTGCATTATCAGGACAGCCTGCACGCCCTGCTCGACCGGAACGTGCAATTTTACAAAAAAGCGCTCCAGATCACCCAAAATCAGGCCGACGCCGGGACATCGGACCCGACCGCGGCCCTCCAGGCGCGCTACCAACTGGAACAGACACAAGCCTCCGAGACCGCGACCGAGACTCTGCGCGCGCAGTACGAACATTCGATTGCCGTCATGGTCGGCAAGGCGCCCGCAGATGTCAGCATCCCCGTCTCTGAACTGGCACGCGAGATTCCACCGATCCCCGTCGACCTGCCCGTGACGCTGCTGCAACGCCGACCGGATATTGCCGCCGCTGAACGCCGGATGGAGGAATACAACGCCGATATCGGTGCAGCGATCGCCGCGTTCTATCCCAGCTTCGCCCTCAGCGCGTCGTACGAGCAGAGCGGCGATCCCATCGGTACCCTGATGGATATCGGCAACCGCATCTGGTCTCTCGGCGCGTCGGCAACGGAAACCCTGTTCGAAGGCGGATCGCGCACCGCTGCCGTGCACGAGGCCAACGCGAACTACGACTACTACGTCGCGTCCTACCGACAGACCGTTTTGACGGCCTTGCAGAACACGGAAGACCAACTGGCGAACCTGCGTGTTCTCGCCGTGCAGGCAAAGCAGCAGGACGTTGCGCTGTCCGATGCGAATCGGGCCGTAACCCTGGAATTCAACCAGTATGAAGCCGGTATCGTTGCCTACACCTCGGTGATCACGAACGAACAGAACGCCTTGTCGATCGCTGAGACTGCCTTGCAGATTCAGCAGAGCCGCATGGTCGACTCGGTCGATCTGATCGAGGCACTGGGCGGTGGCTGGTCTGCCGATCAACTCCCCACCAAGGCATCGATGCAGACAGACAATCCGTTCCTGCCGTCCTTCATCCAGAAGGATAAGAACTGATCGAGATGCGGTCCTCGGGTGGCTGAAGCCCGTGGACCGCGCTCAATAAGCTGCCAGATGCAGGGCGAGATCCCGAGCCTGCACGCGGATTTCCGGTACCGCCACCGATTCGAACAGCGTCCCCAGCCGCATCGGCCCGACCGCGAACAGTCTTTCCGAGACATGCCCGTCAGCCGCAATAACGGCGCCATCCGCATCCGTCGCTATACCGGCGGACTCGAAGCCCGACACAATCAGCCCCGCATCGAACAATCCATCCAGCAGGGATGACCCCACCCTCTGGTATTTCAGATCCGGGCCTGTGCAGTTCAGAACCTGTGCTGCCTGAAACGGCGCATCCCGTCCTGCAATCAAGACCTGAGCGTGGTCGTCGCACGCCTCAACACCCGCTATTCTTCCGTGCATAATCTCAAATGTGCCAGATCGGAACTCGGCTTGCAGCAGCGCCGCGATTTCCGGTGCAACGCGATGGCGGGCCACATCCCAGCGGCGCTGCAAATGACGCCTGAAGCGCTGTTTTTCCAGGTACGGCAGCCGACACCAAAGATGGTTGCTGATCCCGCGCAGACTATCGATCCCGGAGCGCCACGGAACACCGTCCCGACACGCGGCCCGAAAAGCCCTGAAATACGCCAGCGCCGTCGCATGCGTCTCCATACTGACCGCAGGATGCGCCAGCACAGGGGTCGCGGCATGTGTTACTGGCGCGATGGCATGTCTGGAGCAGGCCACGATCCGGCCAGCATATCCCTTGGCCCGCAGCCGCAATACCATGTCCACAGCGGTCAGGCCGCTACCGATCAGCAGGATCGGCAGGTCATCACGCAGTGCTGCCCCGTCTGATCGGCGGCCTGTCGGCGTGTACCAGACGTCATGCTGATACAGACCCTGCCCGATGACCGCAGGGTCGACTTTCGGCAGAGGAGCAGGTCTGTGATGACCCGTCGCCAACACGACACGATCGGCCACCACTTTACCGCCCCCCGCCAGTTCGACGCAGTAACCCTCCGCCGTGGCCTTGCAGCCGAGTACCACATCACGCACATGTCCGGCGCCTGACTCAACAAACAGCGACTGAAGATAGGCACCGAAAATCGGTCGTGGCACGAAGCTTCCGGCGCACAGGGTCTGCCCGGGAATTCGTTGCAACCAGTTCGTGAAATGCTGCGGGTCTTCGGGGGACGCGCTCATTCCCTCTGCCGGCACATTCAGCAGATGGCACGTATCCGCCGCGCCATAGGCAAGACCGCGTCCGGGGGCCTCGGCACAGTCGACCAGAACCACCCTTGCTGTTTTCATGTGGTGCGAAATCTGCCACGCCGTCAGGACACCGCTCGCACCTCCCCCAATAATTACGATTGTCTCTGTCACGCCGCGTCTCCCCGAATGCCACCGTGTCGAATGGTCTGCGAAGATCTTAGGTCAGTTACAAATCATATTAAAAATAGATTTTATATCTTAGTTCATTCTCTATTTTAGATCAATTGAAAGCCCGAGGATTAGTCCCTTGAGGTCAGGCGGACGACCCATACCGGTGCCCGAAAGGGAGAATGATCGCTGTCACCGCCGCAGAGTCCCGTAACGACGCAACAATCAGAGCGATCAGCATTTTTGTCAGCCACCACCACAGCGACTCCCGGATCAGCCAGCACAGCCAACTCATGCGCCCGTGCCAGTGAGCGCCAAGCATCGGTGCCAGAGACATTGCACCGTTGCGCCACCCCTCGCTCCAGAGGATCAGCACCGCGGCGAAGGGCAACAGTCGCATCCACCCCGATGCGCTATGGCGCCGGATCGCGCACAGCGCCGGTAGAATCAGGATCAGGTGAATGGCACGATACCCGATGTTCTGCGCGGTAAAAAACGCGGCCAGAATAAGGAGCGCTCCGACCAGTAGAAAATTCCGCTCAGCCTCGCTCAGGCGCTGGACCCGCTCGATCGTTTCCCGTTGCAGCCCGATACGGATACCCAGCGCCAGCGCGCCCAAAGTCATCGCATCCCGCAAGATGGGTTGCACGATGTGCGGCAGGTGTAGCCTTTGGGTCAGGCCACCGGCGACCGTGATCGCGCCGAACATGTCACTGAAATAGGAGCCAGTCGGAATAATTGCCAATGCGCGGCTCAGATCGTGCCAGGTCACGATAACGAAGCAGAAGGTGATGGCGACCGCGGCCAGCGTTATGCCCCAGAACCGCACCGTCCGTTCACGCAGCACGATGGCCAGAACCGCCATCGGGTAGTATTTCAGCAGCCCGGCCAAGAGTGCGAACCCGTAGCCCAGCAGCCTGATTGCAGGGGAAAACCTCACCAGACTTGCGGCCGACGCATCAAGAACAAACAACAGGAGATCGTTATTCCCGCGCTCCACGGCAAAGACCGTTGCACTGGACACGACGCCCAACGTGACAATGACCGTGTCCGCCCAACGCCGACACGGTGGCAAAAGCAGTAACGAGCCGAGAAACACCACGTCCAGCCCCAGACCGATCGGCGAGAGCCACCGTGGTGTCATCGGAAAGATCGTCAGGACCATCCACAGGGGCGAGTAATCGTAAACCCGGCCGAGCACATCGCAGGGGTTCACGACATAGACGTCGATGCCCCGGTTCAGGCAGCGCACGGCCGACAGTACCGTATCGGTATCGACAAATGGAAAATCGAAAGACCGAACACCCCACAGCTTCAGGATCGCGCCGTAAATCGACTTTTCATTAAAACAATAGAAGAGCCCCATCAGAATAAAAAATAAGAAGCCGGCGACTGACGGGAAAATTCGACGCAACCTCATGAACCGCTGCTCTTTCTACGCATTTGGCGTCGCTTATATCGCGATTGCTCGACCATATTGAGTGGCATTTTGTAAACATGACGGTGCACGCCCGCAGCCCAGCACGGATCGTTGGTTCGAGTCCGCGACACGCGGTAGTCCGATGTCGTCGACAGTTCAGATCGACCGGACGGGACACTGTTTCTATCCCTTTTCGTAACATCGACTCTGACCGTCGCGCGTTCGCCCCCCACGGCATCAATTCGGGGCTGAACCTCACGAAGTCGCAGAGGCCAAGCAGACTGAACATCTGGGAAGGGCCGCTGCCTCCTCGCCCTCCTGTCGCTCTGCACATTTTCCCGATGCGCAGTGTGAAGCGCGCCCTCACCCGACTGATCGAGCGGCACCCTGCTCTCGCAGCAGATTTAAGGGCGGGGGGCCACAACGTTCGGCAAACATCCCATCAATCAAAAATTATCATAGGTATAGGACGAAAAATCACTTCATCAGATTTATGCCACGCGACTGAAATTCGGGACGACGATTTCGTCGCGTGGTTCTTCTTTCCGGCCTGTCGGCACGCTATATGTAAACCATGACAACGAACCCCGACGCCCCTACCCCCGGCTTCACCATTTCCGCAGGTGCGCGCAAACGCATCGCCGAAATCGTCAGCGGTCAGCCCGGCGCGTCCGGCCCGGACGCCATGGCATTGCGCGTGGCTGTGCTGGCGGGGGGATGCTCGGGGTTTCAATACAGCTTCAAATTGGAGCGTGAGAGCGCCGACGACGATGTCGAAATCCGCGCCGGTGAGATCCGCGTGCTGGTCGACCCATCAAGTCTCGACATGCTCGAAGGGGCTGAACTCGACTTCGCCGACAAACTGATGGGCGCTCACTTCACCATCAGGAACCCCATCGCAACGTCCTCCTGCGGGTGCGGCACCAGCTTTTCCGTCGATTGATCCATGAAAATCGTCACATGGAACGTGAACTCGATTCGCCAGCGCGAATCGCATGTCAGCCGTTTTCTGGAACGCGTCGCCCCCGACGTTGTGTGCCTTCAGGAAATCAAGTGCGAGGACCATCTGTTCCCCGCCGCATCCTTTCGCGCACTGGGTTACGACAGCGCCGTGCTGGGGCAGAAGGGCTATAACGGCGTTGCCATCCTGTGCCGGACGCCCTTCACCGTGACGGAACGGCATCTGCCGACGCTTCAGGACGACGCGCCGCAATCGCGCTATATCGAAATCGAGACGCAGGGCATGCGGATCGGCAATCTGTATTTGCCGAACGGCAACTCCAACGGTGAAGCCGGGTATGCGGCAAAACTCGCGTTCATGGACGCGCTGGCCCGCCACGCGACCAACCTGCTGACCGACGAGACGGATTTTGTCCTGACGGGCGATTACAATGTCTGCCCCACCGATGAGGATCTTGCACCCGGTGCGCTCCCGGCAACGGACGCTCTTGTCCGTCCCGAGACCCGGGCCGCGTTCCGGCGGTTGATCTGGCTGGGCCTGACCGATGCCCTGCGGGCGCTGCACCCTTCGGGCCGATTCTACACCTTCTGGGATTATCAGGCGGGCGCGTGGCAGCGCGATATCGGACTGCGCATCGACCACGCGCTGCTGTCACCGCGCCTGACAGAACGCCTGTCCGCCTGCGAGGTCGAGCGAGACGAACGGGCGGAAACGCAGCCCAGCGATCACGCCCCGGTGTCGTTCACGCTGGTCTGAGGGTCGGCAGTTTTCGGCCGCAACCCCGGTCGTCGGGCGTTATGCAGCCACCAGGCATAGTCTTGCGATGTGCCCAGGAACCTGCCGCGTTTCAGGGGGCGCAGCGCTGCTTTGGTGCCGGCAGAAGCCGAAATTCATGCACGGTGCCGCTCATGCGGAAATCACCGAAATCGAGGTGAATCCGATCGGCAACGCCGTTGGCAAAATATCGCTGGTCGCTCTCGAAATCCGGCAGCATCGCATCGCGCTTTTTCGTGAAATACGCGACGTGCACCTGCCATGACGGCATGGTACGCATCGCAGCGACCGGCGCGTCCGTAGCCTCCGGCTGCCGCCCCGAGATCAGCACGTAAGTGGACAGCGCGCCGTCAGCACCTGTTCCGTCGAACAGGGAGGGCGAAAGATCGCCGTGCCCCGCGGCAGCGGCTTCCAGAATGGCGGCGGTGTGATGCATCGGGAAAAGCGTGCCCACCGGCATCTTCATGTGTTGGGCGGACGGCAGCGCGTATGTGATGGTGCCACCGCCATCCGGGTCCAGCGCCGCATCCCCCTTGAATTCGGTCACGACACCGTCCTGCCCTGACTGGCGCGTGTCGAACACGAATTTCCGCCCGTCGAGGCTTTCCAGCGTCGCATATTCCGACTTGGTGTCGCTCGATCCGCCATCGCGAGAGGCCGTCGTCAAAACAAGCCTCTGCTGCACGGACCATCCGGCGCAGGTGCGCTGCGTCTGATAGGTCATTGTTCCCGACGCAGAGACGATATCGCTGCCACGTACTTGCTCAAGACTCAGGTCGTAGACAATGCGGTGCGATGCCATGTCCGCCTCGGCGGCACGGGATGTTTCCGGCAGCACCACAAACGCGACGAGGCCGGAGAGCAGAAAGAGAGATCGTGTCTTCACGTGGGACAGCAAACATCGCCGCCCGACACAAAGCAATGCCCCAACCGGATCAGGCCTTCGTGGGCGCGGGCTTCGGCTTGGGCAGATCCAGCGCCAGCGACAGTTCCTTCAGACGCGCGGGCGGGATCGGCGCAGGGGCACCCATCATCGGATCTTCGCCCTGCTGGTTCAGCGGGAACAGGATCACTTCGCGAATATTCGGCTCGTCCGCCAGCAGCATGACGATGCGATCCACACCCGGGGCCGAGCCGCCATGCGGTGGCGCACCATAACGGAAGGCATTGAGCATGCCACCGAAGCGCGCCTCGACCTCGGACTCGGGATAGCCCGCGATTTCGAACGCACGGATCATGACTTCCGGCAGATGGTTCCGGATCGCGCCCGAAGACAGTTCGATGCCGTTGCAGACAATGTCATACTGATAGGCATTGATCGTCAGCGGGTCCTGCGTGTTCAGCGCTTCCAGACCGCCCTGCGGCATCGAGAACGGGTTGTGGGAGAAGTCGATCTCGCCCGTTTCCTCATGACGTTCGAACATCGGGAAATCGGTGATCCAGCAGAACCGGAACGCGTCCTTTTCGATCAGGTCCAGTTCGACTGCAATGCGCGTCCGCACGAGGCCGGAGAATTTGGCAACCTCATCGCCCTTGCCCGCGGCAAAGAACACGGCATCGCCCGCCTTCAGGCCGCATGCCTCACGAATCGCGATGACGCGCTCGGCCTCAAGGTTCTTGGCAATCGGGCCCTTGCCGCCTTCTTCGTCGAAAATGATATAGCCCAGACCGCCAGCGCCGTTCTCACGCGCCCAGTTGTTGAGCTTGTCGAAAAAGCCGCGCGGACGGTCGCCAGCGCCGGGGGCCGGAATGGCGCGCACTTCGCCGCCATCTGCTGCGATACGGGCAAACAGCCCGAAGCCCGACTCGGCGAACGCCCCGGTCACTTTGGTGATCCGCAGCGGATTCCGCAGGTCCGGCTTGTCGGAACCATAGACCGCCATCGCCTCGGCATAGGGGATGCGGATGAACGGCGCCTGGCTTACGGTGCGGCCCTGCCCGAATTCGGTGAAGATGCCCTCCATCACCGGCTCAAGCGTCGCGAACACGTCTTCCTGGGTTGCGAACGCCATCTCGAAATCGAGCTGATAGAACTCGCCCGGGCTACGGTCGGCGCGCGCGGCTTCATCGCGGAAGCACGGCGCGATCTGGAAATATCGATCGAAACCGGCCACCATCGCCAACTGCTTGAACTGCTGCGGGGCCTGAGGCAGGGCATAGAACTTGCCCGGATGCAGGCGCGCGGGCACCAGGAAGTCGCGGGCACCTTCAGGCGAAGACGCGGTCAGGATCGGGGTCTGGAACTCAGTGAAACCCTGCGCGATCATGCGGTTACGCAGGCTGGCGATCACGCCGGCGCGCAGCATGATGTTGCGGTGCATCTTTTCACGCCGCAGATCGATATAGCGGTATTTCAGCCGCAGATCCTCTGGATAGGTCTCCTGCCCTGCAACCTGCAGCGGCAGGACCTGCGCCAGCGACTGGATCTCGATCGTGCGGGCACGCACTTCGATATCGCCAGTGCCCAGGTTCGCGTTGCGCGTGCCGTCTTCACGCAGGACGACATCGCCGGTCACGGTGATGACACTCTCGATCCGCACTTTTTCTGCGGTGTCCAGAACGTCGGACCCTGACGGGATGACAATCTGGGTCATGCCGAAATGATCGCGCAGATCGATGAACAGCAGCCCACCGTGATCGCGCTTGCTGTGCACCCAGCCGGACAGACGCGCCGAATTACCGGCATCGCTCGCGCGAAGGGCGGCGCAGCTGTGGGTGCGATAGGGATGCATGCTCATGTCCTGACTGTACGGCGGGAGAATCCTGCGAAAAAGCCGAGGGCACCCCCGACTGTCAAGCCGAGTCTCCATATAAGGGTGCGCTGCGGCTGTCCGTCACCGAAGTTTCTCCGTGCAATTATCGGGCTTTCGCTCTATCAAGCGCGCGAAACCTCTTTGTGCGGGTCGGACCGTGCGCCTTTCGGCGTGCGCGGGGGCGCGCAAACGCCGAAGGAAATCAGGTCTCTTCGTATGGACATCCGTAATATCGCGATTATCGCGCACGTCGATCATGGCAAGACCACTCTTGTCGACCAGCTGCTTCAACAGTCCGGCTCGTTCCGCGAGAACCAGCACGTCGCCGAGCGCGCAATGGACAGCAACGATCTGGAGCGCGAACGCGGAATCACGATTCTGGCGAAGTGCACCTCGGTTGTCTGGAAAGACACCCGCATCAACATCATCGACACCCCGGGCCATGCCGACTTCGGCGGCGAGGTCGAGCGCATCCTGAACATGGTGGACGGCGCAATCGTGCTGGTCGACTCGGCTGAAGGCGCACTGCCGCAGACCAAGTTCGTGGTCGGCAAGGCACTGGCGCGCGGCATCCGCCCGATCGTCGTTGTCAACAAGATCGACCGTCAGGACGCACGTCCCGACGAAGTGCATGAAGAGATTTTCGATCTGTTCGCCTCGCTCGGCGCCGATGAAAACCAGCTCGATTTCCCGATGCTGTATGCTTCGGGCCGTCAGGGCTGGGCCGATCTGGAGCTCGATGGGCCGCGCAAGGACCTGTCGCCGATGTTCGATCTGGTGCTGCGCCATGTGCCGACACCGAACCTCGATAAGGAAGCGCCCTTCGCAATGGTCGCCTCGATCCTCGAGGCTGACAACTTCCTGGGCCGCGTGCTGACCGGTCGTGTCGAACAGGGCCGCGCGAAGCTGAACATGCCTGTCCGCGTGCTGCGTCCCGATGGCTCGGTCGTCGAGACCGGTCGTCTGACCAAACTGCTGTCGTTCCGTGGCCTGGATCGCGTGCCGGTTGAAGAAGCCGAAGCGGGCGACATCGTGGCCGTGGCCGGTCTGTCCGAAGCCACCATCCCCGAGACGATTGCATCCCCGGAAGTCACCGAGGCCCTGAAGGCCATCCCGGTCGATCCGCCGACCCTGTCCATGACCTTCCGCCTCAATGACGGCCCCCTGGGCGGTCGCGAAGGCAAGAAGGTGACGTCGCGCCAGATCCGCGATCGTCTGTTCAAGGAAATCGAGGGCAACGTCGCCATTAAGGTGACCGAGAGCCCCGAGAGCGAAGCGTTCGAAGTTGCGGGCCGCGGCGAACTCCAGCTCGGCGTGCTGATCGAGACGATGCGCCGTGAAGGGTTCGAGCTGACGATCGGCCGCCCGCGCGTGCTGTTCCAGACCGACGAGGCTGGCAACCGCACCGAACCGTTCGAAGAGGTTCTGGTCGACGTGGACGAGCCGTATTCCGGTGTGGTCGTCGAAAAGATGTCGCTGCGTAAGGGCCTGATGCAGGACATGCGTCCTTCGGGCGGTGGCAAGGTACGCCTGACCTTCCTGATCCCGTCGCGCGGCCTGATCGGCTATCACGGCGAATTCCTGACCGACACGCGTGGCACGGGCATCATGAACCGTCTGTTCGCGGGCTATCAGCCGCATGCCGGCTCGATCGAAGGCCGTCGCAACGGTTCGCTGATCTCGTCCGAAGACGGTGCAACGACGCAGTATTCGCTGTTCTCGCTGCAGGATCGCGGCACGCTGTTCGTCGATGCGGGCCAGAAGGTCTATGTCGGCATGATCATCGGCGAGCATTCGCGCGAGAACGATCTCGAAGTGAACTCTGTCCGCGAAAAGAAGCTGACCAACATCCGCGCCGCTGGCAAGGACGAGGCGCTGCTGCTGATCCCGCCGCGCAAGATGTCGCTCGAGCAGGCAATCGCCTACATCGAGGATGACGAACTGGTGGAAGTCACGCCGTCGGCGGTGCGTATCCGCAAGCGTTACCTCGACCCGCACGAGCGCAAGCGTCACGACCGTTCGAAGTCGGACAACTAAGACACGAAAAAAGCCGCTCCAATCTGGAGCGGCTTTTTTTATGCGGACAGTCAGGGTGGGCCCGAAGACCCACCCGCACAATCAGCGGGCGATATGACCCGACAGGTCGGCTATCGGCCGGGCACCAAAGTGCGAGATGACCTCGGACGCAGCCACACTGCCCAGATGGCCACACTCTGCCATGTCCAGCCCGGCGGTCCATCCGGCCAGAAAGCCCGCTGCATACGCGTCGCCCGCGCCGGTCGTGTCGACAACCTGCGTCGGCACCGCCGCAACCTCGGTTCGCACACCGCCACGAATGATGACGCTGCCGCGTTCAGAGCGGGTCAGAACCGCACACGCCGTTTCGGCAGCAGCGGCCTGCGCGGCCATGTCGAAATCGTCGGTTTCATAAAGGGCACAGATCTCCTGTTCATTCGCGAACAGCAGATCGACGTGCCCGGCGACCAGATCGCGAAACGCCGCACGATGACGGCCAACACAGAACGGATCGGACAGCGACAGCGCGACCTGCCGCCCCGCCGCATGAGCGACTGACGCGGCACGGCGAAATGCCTCCTGCGCGTGCGGCGGATCGAACAGATAGCCCTCCAGATAGGTCACACGGGCGTCCGACACCACGCCCTCCAGCACATCCTGTGGACCGAAGCTGGTGCAGGCCCCAAGATATGTGTTCATCGTGCGCTGTCCGTCCGGCGTGACGAGCACGATGCAACGCGCCGTCGTCGCGCCGTTTGCGACCTCGGGTGCCAGCGGGGTCGACGGAAAATGGATGCCGCACGCACGCAGATCCTCGGCGTATTTCCGCCCGGCGGCGTCGTCGGCAACCTTGCCGAGATAGGCCGTCGGCGCGCCCATTATTGCCGTGATCACGGCCGTATTGGCCGCAGAGCCGCCGCCTGTTTCCTGTTCCGTCTGGACCAGATCGTGCAAGGCGTGCGCTCGCTCCCGATCCACAAGCGTCATGGATCCTGCGACCATGGACTCAGCAGCGAGAAAAGTGCTTTCGACGGGCGCAATGACATCGATAATTGCGTTACCGATACACACAATATCGTAGCGCGTGCCGTCTGCGCGCAGGGGCGCTGTGCCGCTTTCCACCATCAAAATCGGGCTCCGTTCGAATTTTGTCATAAACCGGGGATGTTGCCGTGAAATCGACACGATTGTCCCGAAGTTCAGAGGTGTGGCTAACATCGGCACAACGACACCGCAATGGCTGCGGATTTTTGTGCCTTCTTTGTCTGCCTGCGCTTGTCGCATAACGTGCCGAGCGTGTAATCCGAACTGTGTGCCATGCGGCGTTGCTTCACAGCAGCACTTATCAGGCGCCAGGGCCGGTTGAGCGTGCCCGAGAACGCGACGGCTGGTCCGCCTCACTTCTCAACAGCGGGGTTCTCTTGTTCAAACGACGCACTCCGGAAAACGGGAAACCGACGCCCCCTCCATCGGCTGCACCAGCAGCAGAGGGACCGTCGCAACCGACCATTTTTCCGACCCGTCCCGATACGGACGCAGCCCCTTCGGGGGTTACCTCCCCTTCTTCCTCTTCAAGCTCCAAGGATAACACCGCCATGGGTCGTGCTCCCTTCCCCCCCTCGCCCACTCCGACCGCTCCGACCCCGACGGCGGCTCCACGCGCACCCGGCGCGCCGACCATGACCCCCCGCAAGGACACAACGGAACGCCGCACGCTGGTTGTGGGTCGCGGGATTTCGGTGCAAGGCACGGTTCAGGACGCCGAGCGTCTGGTCGTGGAAGGCACGGTTGAAGCCAGCCTGATTCACGCAACCGAACTGTCTGTTGCACAGGGTGGTGTGTTCCGCGGCGCTGTCGAAGTGGAAGACGCCGAACTGGCGGGCACGATCGACGGCACCCTGACCGTGCGCGGCAGTCTGACCATCCGTGCAACCGGACGTCTGATCGGCAAGGCCAAGTGCCGTCGCCTGCAGGTCGAGGATGGCGGTCAGGTCAGCGGCCAACTCGAAATGATCACCGACGGCGCGCCGACGGCTCGTCCGGTTGGCGAACCTGTTGCTGCACCTGCGGCTCCTGCACAGCCCGCCGTCAGCGAGTAATGAACGAAGGCTGCCGTCCTCTGCCCCACTGAGTGAGGCAGAGGACGTGGCTCTCCGGGCAGCAGACATAAAAAAAAGAGGCCATCACGGCCTCTTTTTTTTGTCAGCAGATTCAAATGGCGTCAGGCCACATTGTCCCGACGATCACGCAGCTTCACATACGCAAGCTGGGCGTGTTCCGAGCAGTAAGGCTTGCCCGGGATCGGATGACCACCGCAGAAATGAAACCCCTTCGTGCCGGGTTCACCCAGAGGCCAGCAGCATGTCAGACCGCTGCGACGGGGCTGGCTGGGCGCAGACACGGCGCGCAGCGCGGGGCGTGATGCCTCGATGGGCGCAGCCACTGGCTTGATCGCCGGTTTGGGTGCCGGAGCCGCCGCGACGGGCTGCGGGGGTGCTGCTGGCGTAGCCGCCACAACTGGTTCAGCCACAGGAGCCGCGTCCACCTGAGCTGCCACCGTCTCGACCGCTGCGGGTGCTGCTTCCGCGATTACGGCTGGCTTGGGTGCGCTTTTCGGCGCAACCGGGCGTGCAGCCCGCACTGGCGCTTCGCCCGTATCATTTTCCGGCTGACGCCGGATCGGTGACGGCCGAGGCGGGAGACCGAGGCGGTGGGCCTTTCCCACAACCGCGTTCTTTGTGATCTCAAGCTGACGCCCGATCTCAGCGGTCGAAAGACCCTCCTGCCAGAGCGCACGAAGGCGGGAGATCAGCTCCTCGTTCCATTCCATGGCTTTGTTCCTCACTCTGCGAATTTTTTGCACACTAGGACATATCTAGTGGGCACCTCAAGCATTGAACCACAAAATGTTGTGGACAAGCTTGGGAGTAACTGGGGGCCGAAAGTCTGTATAAACGGTGGATAAGTCTTCGGCAGCGAAATGTCAGGAGCGGATCAGGCTGACCCGCTTGCCGGACACGCCCAAGGCGAGCTTGCCCTCGCGCAGCGCCACGGCATCCGCACCAAAGATTTCACCGCGCCAACCATGCAGCACCGGCAGTGCCCCGCCGGCCCCAAGGGCCAGTGCCTCGATTTCCTCGGCGCTGGCTACCAGCTTGGCGGCCACCTGATGCTCTTCACATTTGGCCGCCAGCAGAACCTTCAGCAGAGCCACCAGAGCCGGGGAAGGTTTCGGGCCTTCCTTGCCGCCCTTGCCAGCGCGCGGGAGTTCGTCCTCTTTCAAAGCAAGGGCCTGCCTGACGGTCTCGATCAGCGCCGCACCGCTTTTTCCCTCGGCAAAGCCGCGCGTGACGCCACGCACACGCCCCAGAGCAGCCGGGTCTGCGGGCGTCGTGGCTGCCACTTCCAGCAGGCTCTCGTCGCGGATAATCCGCTGACGCGGCACGTCAACCCGCTGAGCCTCGCGCTCCCGCCAGGCAACGGTTGCCTGCAGCACCCCGAGAAGGCGGCGATTATTGGTCCGGGGGCGCAATTTTTCCCACAGCGTCTCCGGATCAGGCCGGAATGTCGTGGGGTCGTTCAGCACCGCGAGTTCGGATTCCATCCAATCCGCCCGATTGTCAGCAGCCAGCTTCTCGATCAGCTTTTCATAGACCGTCCGCAAATGCGTGACGTCTGCCGCCGCGTAGGCGATCTGTGCCGGGGTCAGCGGACGGGCCGACCAGTCGCTGAACCGATGCGCCTTATCGATCGCAGCCCCCGTCAGGGCACCAACCAGATTGTCGTATCCAACCTGATCGCCGTAACCCGCAACCATTGCCGCCACCTGCGTATCGAACAGCGCGCGCGGAAGGGCACCGAAAATATGCAGGAAAATCTCCAGATCCTGCCGCGCAGCGTGGAACACTTTCACGACCGTCTCGTCGGCCAGCAGTTCGCCCAGGGAAGCAAGATCAATGCCCTCGGCCAGCGTGTCGATCACGACGACGTCCTCGCGACCTGCCAACTGCACCAGACATAACTCGGGATAGTATGTCTTTTCGCGCACGAACTCCGTGTCGATCGTCACATACGGCTCGGTCCTAAGGCGGGTAATGACCGCGTCGAGATCGGCTGTCTGGGTAATGAGGACGGGCGACGGAAAGACGGAGGACTTTTTCTGCGACATAAGCCTGTCATACAGCGACGATTGCGCGGGTGATAGTGCTGCAACGCCGCCAAACCAAGACTTCGTTGCCGACATAACAAAACGCCGCCCCTCACGGGACGGCGCTCTGATGATCTCAACACTACGCAGGCGTCAGACTGTTCCGCCTGCTGCCTCGATTTCCGCACGGGCGGTCTGCATCTTTTCCATCAGCACGTCCAACGCCGGGACATCGTCCTTGTCGGCCTCGTTCCATGCTGCATCGAGTTCTGCCAGACGCGTGGTGGCCGCTTCGGCTGAAAGCTCCGAAAGCGGAATGGCATTGTCTGCCAGCACGGTGCACAGATCGCCATTCATGTCGGCGAAACCGCCACCCACGAAGAAGCGGTCGGCCACCTTGCCGCCTTCGTAAAGGTCGACGACGCCGCCACGCAGAATGAGCATCAAGGGCGCGCGGCCCGGCATGGCGGCAATATCGCCTTCCATGCCCGGAACCACAGCCATTTCGACTTCCCGAGACACGAGCACCTTTTCAGGGCTGATGATCTCTACCTTAACGGGCATGCGTCGCTTCCTTCCGGCAAGTCGGCTTTACGCCGACTCTTTCATCTTCTCTGCCTTCGCGATCGCCTCATCAATCGAGCCGACCATGTAGAAAGCGCCTTCCGGCAGGTGATCATATTCACCGGCGACGATCGCCTTGAACGAACGCACGGTATCTTCCAGCGACACGAGCTTGCCCGGCGCGCCGGTAAAGACTTCTGCCACATGGAACGGCTGAGACAGGAAGCGCTGGATACGACGCGCACGCGCCACCGTCGCCTTGTCGTCTTCGGACAGTTCGTCCATTCCCAGAATGGCGATGATGTCCTGCAGCGACTTGTAGGTCTGCAGGATACGCTGCACGTCACGTGCAATCTGGTAGTGCTCTTCACCGACAATCTTCGGATCGAGCGAACGCGACGTCGAATCCAGCGGATCGACAGCCGGATAAATACCCATTTCCGCGATCGAACGGTTCAGAACCGTGGTCGCATCAAGATGCGCGAAGGTCGCGGCAGGCGCCGGATCGGTCAGATCGTCGGCAGGCACATAGACGGCCTGAACGGACGTGATCGAGCCCTTTTTCGTCGAGGTGATACGCTCCTGCAACGCGCCCATTTCAGTCGACAGGGTCGGCTGGTAGCCCACAGCCGAAGGAATACGACCCAGCAGAGCGGACACTTCCGAACCGGCCTGCGTGAAGCGGAAGATGTTGTCGACGAAGAACAGAACGTCCTGCCCTTCTTCATCACGGAAATATTCGGCAAGCGAAAGGCCGGACAGCGCGATACGGGCGCGGGCACCCGGCGGCTCGTTCATCTGGCCGTAGACCAGAGCGACCTTGGACCCTTCGGTCGTGTTTTCGCCCAGCTTGATCACGCCGGCGTCCTGCATTTCGAAATACAGGTCGTTGCCTTCACGGGTACGCTCACCGACGCCGGCAAACACGGATACGCCGCCATGTGCCTTCGCGATGTTGTTGATCAGTTCCTGAATGATGACCGTCTTGCCGACGCCAGCACCACCGAACAGGCCGATCTTGCCGCCCTTCAGATAGGGGCAGAGCAGATCGACAACCTTGATGCCCGTCACGAGGATTTCGCTCGCCGCAGCCTGATCTTCGAAAGACGGGGCGGGACGGTGGATTTCGTAACGCTTGGTGGCCTGCACCGGACCGCGATCGTCGATCGGCTCGCCGACGACGTTCAGGATACGACCCAGCGTGCCCGGACCAACCGGCACGGTGATCTTCGCGCCGGTATCGACCACTTCGGTGCCGCGCACCAGACCGTCCGTCGACTCCATCGCGATGCAGCGCACTTCGCGCTCGCCGATTTCCTGTGCGACCTCAAGGACCAGGGTCTGGCCGTTCAGGTTCACGTGCAGGGCGTTCAGAATGTAGGGCAGCGAGCCCTGAAACTGAACGTCCACAACCGGACCACGCACCTGCGTGATACGACCGACATTGTTGGTAGCTGAGCCCTGCGTCGACACAGGAGCTCCTTGAACCGTGGTTTCCGACATGAATACAGCTCCTGCGACGAGGAGATCCGGCTCAGACCGCGTCAGCGCCCGAGATGATCTCAATCAGTTCATTGGTGATATTGGCCTGACGCGTACGGTTGTATTTCTGCGTCAGGCGATCGATGGCCTTGCCGGCATTGCGGGTCGCGTTGTCCATCGCGGTCATACGCGCGCCCTGCTCTCCGGCTGCGCTTTCCAGCATGGCCGCATAGATCTGGACCGACAGGTTCCGCGGCAGAAGACGCGCCAGAAGCGTTTCCTCGTCCGGTTCGAACTCGTAGATCGGGGCGTCGGGATCAACCTGCTCGTCATCATTGGCAGCGCGTGTCAGCGGAACGAGCTGAAGCTCGGTCGCAACCTGCGACATGACGTTGACAAAGCGGTTATAGACCAACGTGCAGACGTCGAATTCCTCGGCTGCAAGCAACTCAACGATCTTGTCGCCAACGTCCGACGCCGCAGAGAACGGAACTTCCTTGCCCGAGGAACCGAGACGGCGCTCCAGGATCAGGTCCGAAAACTCCCGCGCCAGGAAGTCGCCGCCCTTGCGCCCGACCGTCAGCAGCTTGACCGTCTTGCCCTCGCCCTGAAGGCGGCGGACCAGGGCGCGCGTGGCACGATTGACGTTGGCGTTGAAACCACCGGCAAGGCCACGGTCGCTGGTCAGAGCAATCACGAGGTGCACCTGATCACGTCCCGTTCCAGCCAGCAAAGCTGGCTGACCCGGAGCATCACCTGCCGCCTTGGCGACTTCGGCGAGCATACGACGCATCGCAGCTGCATAGGGGCGCGCTGATTCCGCGTGCTGCTGGGCGCGGCGAAGTTTTGCCGCCGCGACCATTTTCATCGCGCTGGTGATCTTTCGCGTCGATTTGACGCTACCGATCCGCGCGCGCAGTTCCTTCAAGGATGGCATGAGCGCTTATTGTCCCTCAGGCGTTGAACTGGCGACCGAACGTCTTCAGGTATTCCGTCAGCGCGGCTTCAGTTTCCTTGGTGATCTGCTTGGTGGTGCGGATCGACTCGAGGATGTCCTTACCGCCGGTGTGCATCTCGCTCAGCAGCTGGCGCTCGTATGCAACGACCTTGTCCACCGCAACATCATCGACAAAACCGCGCGTCCCGGCGAACAGGACAACGACCTGCTCCTCAAGCGCCAGCGGCGAAGTCTCTTTCTGCTTCAGCAGTTCGACCAGTCGCGCACCACGCGCAAGCTGCTTCTGGGTTGCGGGATCAAGATCCGACGCAAACTGCGCGAATGCCTGCATCTCACGATACTGCGCCAGTTCCAGCTTGATCTTGCCGGCAACCTGCTTCATCGCCTTGACCTGTGCGGCCGAACCGACGCGCGACACAGAACCGCCGACGTTCACTGCCGGACGGATGCCACGATAGAACAGATCCGTCTCAAGGAAGATCTGCCCGTCGGTGATCGAAATCACGTTGGTCGGGATGTATGCCGCAACGTCACCCGCCTGCGTCTCGATGACCGGCAGAGCCGTCAGCGAACCCGCACCATAAGCGTCGGACATCTTCGCTGCACGCTCCAGAAGGCGCGAGTGCAGATAGAACACGTCACCTGGATAGGCTTCACGTGCAGGCGGACGACGCAGGAGCAGCGACATCTGGCGATATGCAACAGCCTGCTTGGTCAGATCATCATAGACGATCAGCGCGTGCATGCCGTTGTCGCGGAAATATTCGCCCATCGTGCAGCCCGTGTAGGGTGCAAGATACTGCATCGGAGCCGGATCGGATGCGGTCGCGGCGACAACGATGGAATACTCCATCGCGCCCTGCTCTTCGAGCGTGCGGACAAGCTGCGCAACTGTCGAGCGCTTCTGCCCGATGGCAACATAGATGCAGTAGAGCGACGTCTTCGGATCGTTGTCCTTGTTGACGTTGCGCTGGTTGACGATGGTGTCGATCAGGATGGCGGTCTTGCCGGTCTGACGGTCGCCGATCACCAGTTCGCGCTGGCCACGGCCAACCGGAACCAGTGCGTCGATCGACTTGATACCGGTCTGCATCGGCTCGGAAACCGACTGGCGCGGCATGATGCCCGGAGCTTTCACTTCGGCGCGCTTCATCTCGACATCGACCAGCGGGCCTTTGCCGTCGATCGGGTTACCGAGACCGTCGACAACGCGGCCCAGAAGGCCCTTGCCGGTCGGCACTTCGACGACTGCGTTCGTGCGGGTGACAGTGTCACCTTCGCGAATGCCGCTATCGTCACCGAAAATCACGACGCCGACATTGTCGCTCTCGAGGTTCAGCGCCATGCCGCGCTGGCCGGTGGTCGGAAACTCGACCATTTCGCCAGACATGACGTTCTGCAGACCGAAGACGCGCGCAATGCCGTCACCAACGGACAGGACCGTGCCGGTTTCGGCCACGTCGACGCCCGTATCGAAGGAAGCGATCTGCTGCTTGAGGATATCCGAAATCTCGGCGGGACGGATTTCCATCACGCGGCTCCCTTCATGGCGTTGTGGAGACGGGTCAGACGACCCTTGAGGCTGGTATCATAGACACGGGCACCGACGCTTACGACAAGGCCGCCAAGCAGCGTCTCGTCAACCCGTTCGTGAATGGAGACGTGGGAATACCCCGCCTCCGCAAGGCGCGCGCGAAGCTGCACGCGCTGAACATCTGTCAGAGGCTGGGCGCTGACCACACCAGCGGCGATTTCGCCACGGTGGGCCGCAGCAACGGCCGCAAATGCCTCGATAATTTCCGGCAGACGCGAAAGACGGCGATTCGTGGCAATCACGCCGACAAAATTCCGTACCGTCTCGCCAAAGCCCTGCTGGGCCAGCACTGCCAGAACGGCGCTCGTTGCCTGTGCCGGCGGCAGCGTCCGATTCGCCACGAAGCTCCGGAAGTCCTCGCTCCCTGCGATCAGGTCGCCCAGAGCCTGCACCTGAGGGATCACCTCATCGAGCAGCCAGCGATCGGCAGCGAGTTCGTAAAGAGCCTTGGCATAGCGTCCGGCCAGACTGTTTGCAGCGCCGGCAAAGCCCCCGGCGGCGTTCATCCCTGTCGTCGAGACATCAGCGACCAATTTCCGGTTCTTCCTATCCTGCGTCATGAACGAAGTTTCAGTTTCCCTGAGCGTTCGTTCGTGCATTCCGTCACCCGGCGCGGGCTTTAGCATTACCATTGGGGTCGCGCAACCGCACTCTGCCCGGATCGCCTGAGAATATCGAGCCTTAGATCCCCGATCCTGCCGCTGTCAGGGCGACAAGGGGTGCGCCATGATCGCCCCGGACATTCGTGGCACAGGCTGGGGCGGTGGTCTGACGGACGACCAGTTGCATACCGACATCCACCACCCGCTCTCCGTCGTCGCGGCCTGCCAGGACATCGTTCAACATTTTGCCAGCCCGCTCACCCATCGCACGATAGTCGACCCCGACTGTCGTGAGAGCGGGCACCACCTCGCGCCCGATCTCGAACCCGCCGAAGCCGATCAACGACAGATCGCGCGGAATTTCGATTCCCCGCCTGCGGCATTCCATCATCGCCCCGACACCAACCAGATCGGAGACCGCAAATACCGCCTGAAGGCCGGGTGCACGATCCAGCAGGTCGCCCATCGTTTTCGCCCCGTGCGTAAAGGAAACCGGCGGGTGCCCCTGCCGCAACACCCACTCATCCGACAGCCCGGCCTGCAGAAGGGCTTCGCGGAATCCGTCAAGACGTCGACCGCCACGATGGTCGCGCGCCGTGCCCTCGCCCGCGGCACCAATCGCACCGATCCGGGTGAAGCCCAGGCTGATCAGATACTCAGCGGCCATGCGCCCGGCGGTGCGATTGGAGTATCCGACCACGCGATCCAGCGGAGTGGTCGGAATCCCCGCAATCTCGACCAGCGGAATCGTCTCCCGGTTCAGCAGACGTTGCAGCGCGGGCGAGCGCGGGCCACTGGGCAGCACCAGCGCCTCTGCCCGACGCGCCAGCATGGCCCGCACGTGACGCAGAAAGACCGCGTCGTCATAGTCGGTGTAGCCGATCAGGACCTCGAACCCGTCGCGGCGGAGCATGTCGGTCAAGCCACGGGCGGCCTGCGCAAAATTCGTATTGGTAATGGTCGGGACAATCAGGCCGACAAAGCCGCTGCGCCGTGTCGACAGCGCACCGGCGGCGCGATCGGGCACATATCCCAACTCCTCGATCGCGCGCGCGACGGTTTTGCGGGTCTCCTCCTGCACCACTTCAGGGGAGCGCAGAAAGCGCGAGACGGTCATGCGCGACACCCCAGCCAACGCCGAGACATCACGGATCGTCGGGCGACCGCCGGATGGCCGAGCCTCGCCCCCCTGGGCGGCGGAGTCGGCAGTCGGCATCGGGACACTGCGCTTGCGTGCGGAACGGGATGCTGCGGACTTTTTGGGTAGCGACGGCATGGCGTCAGACAATCAGAATTCGGGCAACGGTGCCACTGGTTCGTGGGCGGACCATGCGACTGTCGCCCAGTATCATCGCCGGAAGGCCGAAAGCGCAAGCGCGCCGATGCACAGCGCCAGACATGACGAGACCCACCACATCGCGTGAGAGGCACTCGACTGCTGCTGCGCGCCAACAGCACCAGCAATGAAAGCGCCACCCAGCGCAATGCCAAGCGACGCCCCGACCTGACGCCCGGTCGACGCCAGACTAGCCGCGACGCCTGCACGTTCGCGCGGCATTCCGTTCATCGCCGCGCTCGAAATCGGTGCGTTGGCAAAGCCGTGCCCGAATCCGCAAACCAGATAAGCCAGCAGCACCACAATCAGCGGTGTTGCGGGATGCACGTCGATCAGCAGAAGCGACCCGCCCAGCAACGCAATGGCGGCACACAGAAGCGGCGCACGCGGCCCGATCCGCGCCAGCATACGCCCCGACAACTGAGAACCGCAGACAATCCCGATGGCCGCCGGAACGGTCGCCACACCGGCGCGAAGGGCCGTGAAACCGCGAACGTCCTGCAGATACAGGGTGTTGAGGAACAGAAACGCTCCGAAGATCGTGAAAACGCAGACCGCGATCAGCATGGCCGCCGTAAAGGCTGGTGCCCGGAACAGATTGAAGTCGATCATGGGGTGCTGGACGCGACGTTCGACAGCGACGAAGCCCGCAAACGCCAACAACGTGCCTGCGAACAGAGCGAGACTGACCGGGGACGACCACCCCAGATGCGGGGCCTCGATCAATGCCGCAATCAGACAGAACAGCAGTATAGAGGCCAAGAACTGCCCTGGCACATCGATGGGGCGCGGCTGTGGTGCGCGCGATTCGGGCACGAATCGCGCGCACAGCAACAGCGCCGCCGCCCCGATCGGGATATTCACCCAGAACACCACCCGCCAGCCGATGAACGCGACGATCACACCCCCGACCAACGGCCCGATTCCCAGCGCGACACCGGACATCATACCCCAGAATCCGAGGGCCTTCGCCCGCTCGGCCGGATCGGTAAATACGTTGGAAATGATTGAAAGGGCCACGGGATTGAGCATCGCGCCGCCCATGCCCTGCACCGCGCGGGCCGCCACCAGCAGCACGGGCCCCGCCGCAAGTCCGCACAGAGCCGAGCCGATGCTGAACAGCAGCAGGCCGATCATGAAGATGCGCTTGCGACCGAAGCGGTCGGCAAAAGCGCCACCCAGCATCAGCCCTGCGGCCACGACGAGCGTGTAGGCATCGGCAACCCATTGAAGGGTACTGAGCGAGCCGCCGAAGGTATGGTGAATGGCAGGAAGCGCCACGTTGACGATGGTCACATCCATCATCACGATCAGCAGGCTGAGGCAGCACGTGATCAGAACGAGTGTTGGACGAACCTGTCGGGACATTAAGCCTGCCTGATCCAGCCTGTGGCGGTAACGCCGGGCCGGGTCGGTGCGGCTATGCTGGAGCGGGCGAAGGGAATCGAACCCTCCTAAGAAGCTTGGAAGGCTACTGCATTACCACTATGCTACGCCCGCTCAACTACCGGCGATGTCTAGCGCCAAACGGGTCTGTTTCGCAAGCCGTTGACCGGGTCGGCGCGCAAAAAAACGGACGATGGCACAATCTGCGTTTTGCCCCCTTGACTTTGGACCGCTGACATATTCTTTTCCGCCACCTGCGCCGGATACGGCGGCTGGCTTCGAACGCGGTTTCACGCTATCGAGGCCTTAGCCTTGGTGCCGATCGCAGGGGTGTAGCTCAATTGGCTAGAGCGCCGGTCTCCAAAACCGGAGGTTGTGGGTTCGACCCCCTCCGCCCCTGCCAGATCGATCCGGTCCGGTTCCCGATTCCCTGTCGATTCGGTACGGCGCGGGCGTTTTAATACGGCTGGGCCCGTTTCCTGATCGCAGGCGAACGCGCAGACCCAGCCAAATTCGGGTGAGGGTACTCCGTGTCGGTCAGTCCGATGAAGTTTCTGCAAGAAGTCCGCACCGAAGCGGCACGGGTGACGTGGCCAACGCGTCGCGCGACGCTGCAGACAACCGCTGCGGTGCTCGGCATGGCTGCCCTGACATCCATCTTCTTTTTTGTCGTCGACCAGCTGATCGGGCTGGGCGTGCGCGAACTGTTCGGGTTGGGGGGCTAAGGCCATGGCGAAGCGCTGGTACGTGGTCCACGTCTATTCGGGCTTTGAAAAGAAGATTGCTCAGCACATCAAGGAGCAGGCGGAGCAGAAGGGTCTGGCCGATCATATCGACCAGGTTCTCGTCCCGCATGAAGAGGTGATCGAGGTCCGTCGTGGCCAGAAAACCAGCTCCGAGCGCAAGTTCTTCCCCGGCTATGTGCTGGTCAAGATGGAACTGACTGACGAGGCCTGGCACCTGGTCAAGGATACGCCCAAGGTCACGGGCTTCCTCGGCAGCCGTAACAAGCCGTCTCCGATTACCGAGGCGGAAGCCGAACGGATCATGAAGCAGACGCAGGATGGCGTCGATCGTCCCCGCGCGTCGATCACCTTCGAGGTGGGCGAGCAGGTGCGCGTGGCCGACGGTCCCTTCACCTCCTTCAACGGCACCATCGAGGAAGTCGACGAAGACAAGGCGCGCCTCAAGGTCAGTGTCTCGATCTTCGGTCGTTCGACGCCGGTGGATCTGGAATACAGCCAGGTTGAGAAGCTCTGACGCGCTGCGTTTCATCAGAACTTCATGCCTGATGGTTTTGGAAAAGGGGTATGGTCTGCGGGCCATACCCCTTTTTTCATGGGAACAGTCCGGACGCGGCAGCGAAAAGACCTGTTGGCAATCCCTTCCCTACGCGAGATAGTTTCGGTTTCGATGCACCCGAAAGGCGGCTGATGACACTGCACGTAGCGCTCACCCACCGCACCAGCTATCGCTACGACCGGCCGGTTTCCCTGGGCCCACAAACGATTCGCCTTCGGCCTGCGGCCCATGCCCGCACGCCGGTCATCTCCTACGGTCTGAAGATCGAGCCCGCCGGTCACTTCATCAACTGGATGCAGGACCCCTCCGGCAACTGGCAGGCCCGCGTCGTCTTCCCCGAACGCGTGACCCATTTCGACGTGACCGTCGATCTCGTGGCCGATATGGCGACGATCAATCCGTTCGACTTCTTTCTGGAGCCCGAGGCGGAAGTCTGGCCGTTTGCCTACGACCCGGTGCTCGAACAGGAACTGGCCCCCTATCGCCGCATTGAAGAAGCCGGTCCACTGCTTCAGGCGCTGATCGACGCGCATCCGAAAGACGCGCAGCCCACGGTCGACATGCTGGTCGCCCTGAACCGCACCATTCAGGAGCGCGTGAGTTACGTCGTGCGCATGGAGCCGGGTGTCTACACGCCCGAAGAGACGCTGGAACTTGGCAAGGGCTCCTGCCGCGACAGCGCCTGGCTGCTGGTGCAACTGGTGCGTCATCTGGGGTTCGCCGCGCGCTTCGTCTCCGGCTATCTCATTCAGCTGACGGCCGACGAAAAGCCGCGCGATGGTGGTGCCGCAGGCCCCGAGGCGGATTTTACGGATCTGCACGCATGGGCCGAGATCTATCTGCCTGGCGCTGGCTGGATCGGGCTTGATGCCACATCCGGCCTGATGACCGGCGAGGGCCATATCCCGCTTGCCGCCACGCCAGAACCCGCCTCGGCGGCTGCTGTTTCCGGCGGGGTGGAGAAGTGCGAGACGGAATTCGATTTCGCGATGGGCGTCATGCGCGTGGCCGAATCGCCACGCACGACGCGCCCCTATGACGAGGCGACCTGGCAGGACATTCTGAAGGCCGGACGCACCGTCGATACACAGCTTGAGGCGGGAGACGTGCGGCTGACGATGGGCGGCGAACCGACCTTCATCGCCGCCGACGACATGGACGCGCCGGAATGGAACACCGAAGCCCTCGGCCCGACCAAGCGTGCCTATGCCGGGCGGTTGCTACGGAAGCTCGCGCCGCTCTGGACCTCCGGCGCGGTGTTCCAGAACCTGTTGGGCAAGCATTATCCGGGGGAACAGTTGCCACGCTGGGCCCTGCACTGCCACTGGCGACTGGATGGCGAGCCGATCTGGCTCGACCCCTCGCTACTTGCCTCGGACGACGACCCCGATACGGCAACCGAGCATGACGCGCGGCGCTTTGCCCGGTCTCTGGCCGGGCGCCTCGGCGTCGATCAGGAGCTGTGCGCGCCGTGCTTTGAGGACGTGCATTATTATCTGTGGCGCGAGCACCGCCTGCCCGCGAACGTGCTGGTCGAGGACGCGAAACTTGCCGATCCGCTGGAGCGCGAGCGCCTGGCGCGCGTTTTCGGACGCGGCCTGAGCCGCGAATCGGGATCTGTGCTGCCACTGCGGGTTGTCGAACGCGACGGCGTGCGCCGCTGGCAATCTGGCCGCTGGTTCATGCGCGGCGAGACGATCTTTCTGGTGTCCGGCGATGCGCCCATCGGGTTCCGTCTGCCGTTGCAGAGCCTGCCATGGGCCGACCCCGACAGCATCGAGCCATTGCCGGAAGCAGACCCCTTTGCCGAACGTGCCTCGCTTGCGCCGCACCCCGGACTGGCCCGACGGTCCGCGCAGGCATACACTGCGGCCATCCCGGACGCTCAGGCGCTGCGGCCACAGTCGATCGACTCCGCGCCGGAACTCGCCCTGTCCGATCTGCCAGCGCTGCCTCCCCATCCGGTTACCAAGCCTTGGCGGCTTTCCACCGACGCGGCCTTTCAGGAAAACCTGCTGCGCATCGGGCGCGAAGAACCCGATACCGTTCGCACCGCGTTGACGGTCGAGGCACGGGACGGGATCCTGCATGTCTTCATGCCCCCGCTGCAGACCCTGGAGGACTGGCTGGATCTGTGCGCATGTGTCGAAGCGACCGCTGCCGAAATGAAGCGCAAGGTCGTTCTTGAGGGCTATCCGCCGCCACGCGATCCACGCCTGCAGTCGTTTTCGATCACACCCGATCCCGGCGTGATCGAGGTCAACATTCATCCCGCCAAAGACTGGGACTCGTATGAACGCCAATCGCGTGAGCTTTATGACGAAGCGCGCTCGATCGGGTTGATCGCCGAAAAATTCATGCTTGATGGACGCCATGTCGGGACTGGCGGCGGCAACCACGTCGTCATGGGTGGGGCGCGCGCGGCAGAGAGCCCGTTCCTGCGTCGTCCCGACCTGCTGCGGTCGTTCGTGGCCTTCTGGCACAATCACCCCTCGCTTTCGTATCTGTTCAGCGGGTTGTTCATCGGTCCGTCGTCCCAGCACCCGCGCATTGACGAGGCACGGCAGGACGCGATCTACGAACTCGATATCGCGTTCGGGCAGATGGCCCGAGAAGCCCAGACCCCGCCTTGGCTGGTGGACCGGCTGCTGCGTAACATTCTTGCGGACATGACGGGCAACACGCACCGGACCGAGTTCTGCATCGACAAACTCTATGCGCCAGAGAGTGCGTCCGGTCGTCTCGGGCTGGTGGAATATCGGGCGTTCGAAATGCCGCCGCATCACCATATGGCGGCGGCACAGACGCTGCTGATGCGGGCCGCTCTGGCTGCGTTCTGGAAAACCCCCTACGAGCGCCGCATGGTGCGCTGGGGCACGCGTCTGCACGACGATTTCATGCTGCCACATTACGTGCAGCAGGATTTTAAGGACGCCATCGACGAACTTCGGGCACTGGGTGCGCCACTGGATGCTGCCTGGTTCGCGCCGCACTTTGCGTTCCGCTTCCCCGAAATCGGTGCCGTGACCGCAAAGGGGCTGACGCTGCGGCTGCATAACGCGCTCGAACCGTGGCACACGCTTGCGGAGGAACCGGGCACGGGCGGCACGGTGCGCTATGTCGACAGTTCCGTCGAGCGTGTTCAGGCCATCGTGACGGGCTGGACGTCGGATCGTTACGCCCTGATCTGCAACGGGCAGCATGTGCCCCTGACCGCGACCGAGCGCACGGGAGAATATGTCGGTGCCGTGCGGTTCAAGGCCTGGAACCCGCCAAGCGCGCTGCACCCGACCGTGCAGGCACACACGCCGCTGGTGTTCGATATTTACGACAGTTGGACTGGCCGCAGCATTGCCGGTGCGACCTATCACGTATCGCACCCTGGGGGACGTAATTACGAGACACGTCCGGTCAATGCGAACGAAGCCGAAGCTCGGCGGCGCATCCGGTTCCTGCCGATCGGGCAGGCCGCTGGTGCGTTCATCGCCCCGGAAATAGACGTCTCTCTGGAGCAGGCACGCACTCTGGACTTGCGGCGCTTCGGCTGACGGGTGCCGGGCCGCGTCGCTTCGGGGCGACGCGGCTGTTGGTGACGTTAGAAGTTGGTCGTGAACTGAGCGCCGAGAATGGCGGCATCTCCGAACGTGGTGGTCGCGCCGGGGTGTTGCAAATACTGGAAGTCGAACTGCACCGAAGTCGCTGTCGCAACGTGCACGCTATAGAAGGCTTCGAAGGCATTCTCGAAATTTTGCACGCCGTAAACCGAGCCGAACTGGTTCGACACGAACGGCAGCCCGAGCGCGAGTGACGATTCCTGCTGCAGCGAGACGGTGCGGCTCATGTCCATATGATGGAACTCGATGCCCACCTGATCCCCGCTACGGTTCCATGGCTGACCGCTTTCCAGCATTCCGAACCAGACCTGATCGCGCATGGCAATCGTGTTACCCTGCGCATACCCTGCCCCGCCGATGGCGATCAGTCCGTTTGAGATACCCTTGCCGTTACGGATCAGCATCTGGTCGAACATGAACCATGCCGATGTTTGTCCGGATTCATAGCGTTGCGGCAAACCCGTCGCTTGGTAGGAATTGCCGTTGATATCTTCAAGCAGATTGGGATACCGGGAATTGTCGTACCAGGCGCCAATCTTGTAATTCCCGCGCAACTGGTGCGGTCCGAAGGACGGCATCCAGCCGAGTTCGATCTGGGAGCTCAGCTTGCCGAGGCCGTCCTGCGCCAACGCCCAGCCGGAAATACCACCGTTATAGCTATGCGGACTGACGGCAAAAATACCGCCTGTAATATAGGTTTGTTCGGTCGGACGTACACGCAGCACGGCACCGATGTTGCCCGATGGCCAATCGCGGCCGCCATTCGCGTATTTGCCCGGTGCAAAATTGCCGCATGCAGACACGTTCATGAACGAACAGGCCAGATAGTCAAAATCGAAGAAGCTGCCGGTCGGGATCACACCGACAGACAGGATGATTCGGTCATGCAGAAAGGACTTGTCCGCATACATGTCGACAAGGTGGGCAACGACGTTACCGCGCGAGCCGTAAATTTCTTCCGGGTTGGTGACGTAATCACCCAGCGTCTGGCTGAAGCTGCGCCCGTTACCATTGACGACCAGCATGTGCGTCCACAGCCCCGGAATCCCGGCGAGTTTGTGCCAGTCGATATCGACCTCTGCAGACACCTGCCCTGCGGCCACGTCCGAACGGGTCCGCCCACCCGTGACGTTGCCCATATATTCTTCATTCAACGCGACGTTGAGAAACACACCGCGATCCTTGAGCCAGGGTTGAATTCCACCCCACGTTCCGAACAGATGAGGATTGCCGTTCAGCGTCGGAATGATGGGGCCAACCGCATAGGTCCCGGTTCCGTCCATGGGGAATGCCTGCGCCTGATAAGCAGGGGTCATGAGCGTCTTGGACGTATTGCTTTGTGCGTTCGCACATCCTGCAGGGGCGAGAAAACCAACCACCGCACTCAAGGCACCCGCAGCACCAAGCGCGCAGGCGCGCGCCGCTTCGTTTCGTAGTCTTTTCAATTTTGTTGATTGTTTCATGCCCTGATCATTCTTATCGTTGTTGTGGTCAGCGGAGCTTCTTAGGGTTGGACTTAATAAAAATTAATACCCCCGACAAGCGCAAATGACATCGGGCGGTTTCAAACCCACATCTGAAAAGTTTTGATTTTTATCAGATATTTTAAATATCTGCCGAACAGAAAGCCGTTTTCCTCATATCAAAAGGAGTCGCACTTGAGTTCAGGTCGTCATGAAACTTACACAAACAACGGATAGTGAACGACGTAACGAAGTGTAAGGCAGAAAGTTTCGGAAAAAATCGCGCGATCGCGAATTTCATGACAAGTTTTTAAGGAATTTGCTGCATCAACCATCGCATTACGCATAAGTCTCATTCGTCGGATCAATGACAAACAAGATGCTTTAGACCACAGCTTTACGAATGGATCGGAAAAGCAATGTGTGTCGCGAGCATTCCTTACGAACCGGGATCGGCATGATCCGTCGGCGATGGAATGAAGCGTTCTGCGATCTCGGCGGCCACGAGGCAGGCAATCATTTCAGGCCGCTTGTCGCGCACACCGCGGGCACCAATCGGGCAGATAAGGGTATCGATCTGCGCCTCCGTCAGGCCGATTTCCCGGAATGCAGTCACAAAGCGGGCGCGCTTCGTGCGGGAGCCGATCAACCCGACATAACGGAAATCACCACGCTCCAGCGCTGCCGCCACGATCAGCGCGTCCAGGGCATGACTCTGCGTCAGGACCAGCGCGCCAGATCCCGGTGGTGCGCCCGCAACATGCCGCTGCCAGTCGCCATCGGCCTGAATGACCACATTTGGCGGCGGCGTATCACCGAACTCCTCAGGCCTGCTGTCGATCCACACTAACTGCAGGGGCAGTGGCGCAAGCGCATACGCCAGCGCGCGCCCGACATGGCCCGCCCCGAACAGCAACAGGACAGGTTGGCTTGCCCGCATGGATGCAACGCTGTCTGCCCACCCCTGCACCCCGTCAGCATCCAGCGGGACAAGACCGACCGTCACGGCGCCCCCGCAGCACTGGTCGGTCGTGCCACCCAACACGAAAGTCCGCTCGATCGCGCCAGAGGACGCCGGGAGCATCTCACGGGCCAGAGCAATGCTGTCCAGTTCGAGTCCGCCGCCACCGATCGTCCCCTCCGTGCGGTCAGGATAAACCATCATCCACGCGCCCGTTTCTCGCGGGGTCGACCCGCGCGTACGCAGGACACGCACCAGAACTGCAACCGCGTGCTGAACTTCAGCCATGCCCACGCAACCGCTCAGCCGCCCGCAGGATGGCTTCCGGCGTCGCCGGGGCGTCGAGCCTCGGGCAGGTGCGATAGTCATCCAGCCCCGCCAGTGCGTCCGAAATGGCGTGCAGCACCGCTACCCCATGCACAAACGGCGGTTCACCGACCGCCTTGGAGCGAAAAATCGAAGCCTCCCTGTTCGGGGACGCTTCCAGCAACGCCACGTTGAAAATACGCGGACGATCCGAACAGGCTGGAATCTTGTAGGTGCTGGGCGCATGAGTTCGAAGGCGTCCACGCGTGTCCCAGAACAGCTCTTCCATTGTCAGCCACCCAGCGCCCTGAACGAAGGCCCCTTCGATCTGCCCGATGTCGATTGCGGGATTCAGGGATTCACCTGCGTCGTGCAGAATATCCACCCGGTCGATCCGTGTCTCACCGGTCAGTGTATCGACCACGACTTCCGCGCAGGCAGCACCATAAGCAAAATAGAAAAACGGACGCCCGCGCCCGGTATCGGGATTCCACGATATTTTCGGCGTCTTGTAGAAACCGCTAGACGAAAGCGAGACGCGCGCGAAGTACGCGGCCTTTGTCAGTTCCGGAAACGGCACCATGTGACCGTCAACCCTCACCCCATCGACGCCGAACACGATATTCTCAATCGGCACATCCCACTTTCGGGCTGCAAATTCCATCAGACGGCTCTTGATTTTCAGAACCGCATCCAGAACCGCCATTCCATTCAGATCTGCGCCCGAAGATGCCGCGGTGGCCGACGTATTCGGAACCTTGCCGGTGGTCGTTGCCGTTATCCGAACACGCTCCTCAGCCAGACCGAACTCCCGCATG